>JADMIO012779029.1_pt1 | contig 88454 bp, 78 predicted proteins | sample 8958161 | NCBI WGS metagenome assembly JADMIO01 (sample SAMN16585339, study PRJNA669376) | soil metagenome | isolation source: Crop rotation soil | place: USA: Cullars Rotation, Alabama | collected 2011
CTTTCCCCACCACTACCGTGGTTACAACAAATCAGGGCACTCCGGCAGGGACCTACACGATCACCTTTACGGCGACCGGGCCTGTTGGATCAAACAGCCGCACCATGACCCTTGTAGTTCAGTAGGCTGGAAAGAAATGTGTAGCTGTGTTGATGAAATACGCGGCGGTGCCAGGGGCCGATGTACGTCTGCCTAAAGGCCCGCGTCCCGGCGTGCCGGGACGCTAGATGTGTTGTATCAACAGGTTGTTCTTGTCTAGACGGGAACGGCTGATGGGTGGAGCGCCATTCAGACTAGCATGAGGGCGGTGCCAGTTGTAGTCATGGAGCCAGCGAGGAAGGTGCTGGGTACGTTGATCGGAGTGTTGATAGGCTCGGGCGTAAGCCCATTCGCGTAAGGCGGTTTGGATGAAGCGTTCGGCTTTGCCATTGGTGCGTGGAGTATAGGGTCGGGTGCGGATGTGACAGATACCGTATTGCTGGCAGATGAAGCGCAGGGCGCGGGATTGATAGCAGGGGCCGTTATCGGTAAGCAGCCGGCGGAAGGCGATGCCGAGTTGGGCATAGTAGCGGAGAGGGGCGAGAAGAAAAGCGGCCGCGGAAACGCCTTTTTCATTGGGCAGGACTTGGGAGAAGGCGATACGGGAGTGGTCGTCGATGGCGACATGGACGTACTCCCAGCCGACGTGGCGAGCGTTGCGTTTGCGGTCGCCATGGATGCGGTGGCCGACACAGCCGATGCGGCCCAGTTTCTTGATGTCGAGATGGAGCAGATCGCCGGGAGCCTCATGCTCATAGCGGATGACGGGAGAAAGGGGTTCGAGATCACGAATGCGGTTGAGTTTAAGACGTTTGAGAATGCGGCTGACGGTGGCTGGGCTCAGGCTGGTCGCCTGGGCAATACGGCAAGCGGGCCAGCGTAGGCGGCGCAGTTGCTCGACTTGGCCCACCTGCTGGGATGGAGTAGGGCAGCGAAGGCGATGGGGGCGGGAAGAACGGTCCAGGAGCCCGGCCGCGCCTTGGGCCTGATAACGGACCGCCCATTTAGCCGCGGTTTTGCTACTGACTTTGAACTCGGCTGCAGCCGAGTTCAAAGTCACACCCTGGAACAAGATTTTTCGCGCTAGTTCCTCTCGCAAAAGAGGAGTAAGTCGGGCATTCTTATGGATGTCCATTCGATCTCCGAAGATGAAGATTGCTCAGCACAATCAGCTTCTCCGGTTTTGATCGAATGGACAACCTATTGAAAGGTCACAGCTAGACGCTGATACTGGTAGTGGTACAGTTTGAAAAAACTGCACCACTACCCGAGCTCCAGAAATGACAGCCGATCTGCTCGCACGCTCGCTTCAGGAGTTTCTGGCCGATTCGCATGACGCCCTCGTCATGGAAGACGGCCAGATTCTCTTCGACCTGGCGCGGGCGCAGTACGCCATCACCTCAGAAAAAGACCGTTGCCTGCTGCACCTGTGGTCGGAGGAGCGCAACCTGGTGCGGCAGGTCAGCGAGGTAGAAGCCGGGAAGGGATCGCTGACTCTCACCGTCCGGCGATTTGCCCAGGCGCGGCCGGTAAAGCTGGAAATCTGCCGCGACCGCCGCGGCCGTCCTGCCGCCGCGCAAAAGACGGCGCGGAGCCGCTATGCGCGCGGGCTGGAATCGGCGCTGCGCCGCAGCTTGCCGGACTGGCAGCTGGAAAAAAGCAGGCTCATCACCACCATGGACCTGAGGCGGAGCTTCTCGCCGGTGTATGCCCGCGGCCTGCTACGGAAGGGCGCCAGCGCGTGGGCGGTGCTCGGGGTCAACGGGCAGGAGACGCAGGGCACGGTAGACGCCTCGCTCACCTTTGGCCTGCTCTGGCTGCAGGCCTGCCGCGAGCGTGAAGCCGGACGCTCGCGGGTGGAAGGGCTGCGCCTGTACGTGCCGCCCGGAAGCTCGGCCGCTTTGCGGCTCCGCCTGGCGCACCTGGACGACAAGGCAGCCAGGTTTCAGCTTATCGAATTCGATGAGCGTGACATGTCGCTCGAGCCCGTCGATTATTCCGACCACGGCAACATCAGCACCCGCCTGGTGCGCTGCCCTGACGCGATGCAGGCGCGTTCGCGCTTTGCCGAGGCCATTCGCCAAGTGCTGGCCCTGGCGCCCGAGGCCGAGATTGCCATTCTTTCCGCGACCGAGATTGCCTTCCGCCTGCATGGCCTCGAGTTCGCGCGCGCCCGGCTGGCAGCGGCTCCGGGGGCGTTCCGCGTGGAAGAAGAGCTTCTCTTCGGTCCGCCGGGATATGAGACGCGCCTGCGCGAAGAAAACCGGCAGGCGTTCACTGGGTTTGTCTCCACCGTGGCGGCATCGCGGTCTCTGGCAGGCGACCGCCGCGATCCGCTGTGGCGGATGTATCCGGAGCGCTGGTTGGAATCGCTGGTCTCGAAGGACGTGGCCGCCGTGGATTCAAGGCTCGATCCCGCTCACGTTTATGCGCAGGTGCCGGCATTTTCCGCCTCAGACCGCGCCATGATCGACCTGCTTGCCTGCACCCGCGAAGGCCGCCTGGCGGTGCTGGAGCTCAAGGCCGACGAGGACATCCACCTTCCCCTGCAGGGGCTGGATTACTGGGCGCGCGTCTCCTGGCACCACGGCCGCGGAGAGTTCCAGGAGCACGGCTACTTTGCCGGGGTCCAGCTCTCGCCGCAAAGGCCCTTGTTGTTCCTGGTTGCGCCTTCGCTGCGCGTTCATCCGGCGGTGGAGACGATCCTGGGCTACTTCTCGCCTGAGATCGAGTGGACCGTGGCCGGCGTGGACGAGCGCTGGCGCGAAGGCATCAAGGTGATTTACAGAAAATCGGCGGCCAGAAAGGTGGCAACATGATGTGGCGCAGGCACTCTTGCCTGCGTTGCATCCTTCTAGTGCATTGAGCACAGGCAGGAGTGCCTGTGCCACAAATTCAGGCCTCCTCGGCGGGCGGCTCTTTTTCCCCGCGCCAGACCCTGCCTGCGCCCCGCACGATCCGGCGCATCGGCAGCTCGCCTTGCCGATCGGCAAAGAAGATCTCGCCGGTCTTGTGGCTGCGGTAGTACCACCGCTTCAGGATAGCCAGCTCTTCGCTGACGCGCTGCGCCGAGTGGGCCTGGCCCACGCCGAGAGGCTCCAGCACGGCGCGGATGCGCGCCTCCATCGTCATGGTCGTGGCCTCACCTTCCATCTCCGGCGAAAAGAGCGCCGGCCCGGAGAGCTCTCCATGATGAAAGCGGAACAGCGCCACGGAATTTTTTTCCGCCGCGGGCTGGATGATCACGGCGTCCAGCCGGTCCAGCCGTCCGCAGATCTCATCGCAGGCGGAGAGGATGCCTTTGACCTTGCCGATCTTCGCATGCTGCGCCGCCGCACCCTCGAAGTCGAGCCCGGCGGAGAGCCGCTCGCGCTCCGCCTCCAGCTCGCTTACCAGCGACTGCCCGCCGGAGTCGAGATAAGCCTGCACCCGCGCCACCTCGGCGGCATAGGCTTCGTCGGTGCAGCCGCGGAAGCAGGGCGCCAGGCACATCTTCATCTCGGAGTAGACGCAGCCGGGAAATGCGGGGTCGGGATTCAGGTCAAAGGCGCAGCGGCGCATCTTGAACAGGTCGAGTGAATCGTTCAGGAATTTTTCCGCCAGCGCGCGGGAGCGAAACGGTCCATAGTAAAGCGATTTTCCGCCCACCTTGCCCGGACGCGCGGTGACGTAGGCGCGCGGATATTCATTTTCCAGGTTCAACCGGATCAGCGGCGCGGACCGCAGCCGGAGCCGGCGCTGATAGCTTTCAGGAAAGCGGCTGTGCAGGAGCCGGTAGAGCAGCAACGTGGCCTCGAAATCGGAGCCGGTCAGCGAAAACTCGATCGTCGCGACCCGCTCGCGCAGGTTCAAGCGCCGGGACTGCGATTCCGGCGGCGACAGCAGGCGCTGCAAACGGCGGCGCAGGTTGGCCGTCTTGCCGACGTAGGGCTCGGACTGCTCATCCCGCCCGCGCAGCAGGAAGACAGCCGGCAGCGCGGGAAACTGGGCAAAGAACTCAGGCGCATGCCCGGTGGAAAACGGGATGGAATGGGTCAACAACTCTCACCATGGATAACAGTATTCCCAGGGCTAAAGCCCAAATTTTAATTTCATGCCTTCCCCCGGCCGTAAAGGCCGGGGCTTCCACAATGCACGCAGCCGGGGGCGGGCTGCGGTCCATAGTATCAGTCTGGCATAAAAGCAGGTTTTCCTAAGGCGCCTTTATCAGGATAAGGAAATTGCGGTCTGGCTATCTGATTGGCGCTCTTCTGATTGCCGGCCCTGATGCCGCGCTTTCCACCGCTTCCTTGCGCGCTCAAAACCCGCGCTGTGGATATGGTTGGAAATCGATCCGGAATTCTTGCGAGGCGTCCTTTTTTCCACGCCGGTCAACAAAGTTCAGGCCGGATGTTCACAGGCCGGAGAAGCCTGGGACCTGCTTACAGGGCCTTTTGTGACTCGATTTCCGCAGCTTGCACAGTGATCGACTACTACTACTGGTATTTATATAAATAAAAGTAGTTGTATTAGAAGTACCAGTAAGAGAGACGTAGCATGCTACGTCTCTACGTCTGGGTTTTCCATGACCCTAGTCGGCCGCCGTTCCCTGCGAGGGAGCTTTCTTGCCGGCGACGTCGGGGAAGATATCGAACACGTAATCGTGCGCCGCGAGGGCTGCCGGGTTGAGCGTGCCGGATTCCACGCGACGGGCCGCTTCCTCGCGTGTGAGATCGAAGATGGCCTCCAGCAGCTGCGCGCTCTCCTGCTTGCCGGCCTGTCCCACGACGAAGAGTACACGCGCGCTGTGCTGGATGTAGCGGGGTGAAAGCAGCTGCTTGCGCAGGATCTCCATGATGAGGTCGGCCTTGCCGCGGTCGAAGCGGCCGGGATCGCCGCGGCGGTCCTGCTCGGCAAAGAAGGCTTGTGTCCATTCGTTATGGTAGTTCCATAATTTGTCGAACAGCTCGCGGGTGAAGCGCGTGCCGGCCCTGACCTGCTCGGCGTTGGCCGCCGGCTCCACACCGTCTTCGGTGAGCGCCGGCCGCTTGAGGTGGCCGTCCTTGGTGATGGTGGCCTGGTGATGGAGCAGGGTCCAGAGCCAGGAGACATCGATGCGGTAGGTGGCGAGATCGTTCATGAAGCGCAGCTTGAGCTCGTAGTCGTCGATGGCGGCGGCGAAATTTCCGTTGAGGATCTGGAAGCCGTAGTTGGCCGCCATATAAAAGGCGTGCTGGATCCTCTCGATGGTCACATCGCCCTTGGGAACGCCGTAGATCGCCTCCCAGCTCTTCTGCTGCAATAATTTTTCCGGGGTGTCAACCGCTTCCTTCGCGAGCACCTTGGGCGTGATCCGGCCCTGAAGATTGAGCAGGCCGCGCGATTCGAGCACGCTGCGTTCGGCGTCGCTGAGACCGCTGCGCGCGGTGGGCACGGATTGCTCGCCCACCTTGACCGTCTCTCTGGGCGTGTCCAGGATGCCCTGAAGCTCTTCGATCGAGGCGCGCAGGGGAGCGTTGCCGGCGGCCACGTAGTCCGGCTCGGGGCTGGCTACCCAGCTCTGCCGGTAACAATCGTACAGGCGGCCTTTGACGCGCCGGGCCAGGATGTCGTCCAGCGTGGGCTGCTGGTCCGTGCCCAGAGGCTGGTCCGGGACAAAGATCAGCCCCAGCATGCGCTCGCGCAGCTTGTCGATCACCATGGCGCGCAGCGCAAGCGGGTTGTAGCGGGAGCGGCCGTAGGCGTCGCTGGGCTGGTAGATCATCACCGCGGCCATGCCGCCGATGGGAGCGGCATTTTCGAGCGCGCCTTCTTTCATTCCGCCCATCAGCATCATCAGCGCGTTATAACGCTGGTAGGCGATCATGTTGGGCGAGGCCATGCCGATCGACTGTGGATCGGGATAGACGCCTTGAGGATCGTCCTTCCACATCTCGATCAGGCTGCCCAGGTAGTCCCAGCGCCCCACGTTGGTGCCCAGCAGTCGCCGGCGAAGCGTCCAGGCGATGGCCGGAAGCGTCCGCCCGGCATTGCCTTCCTCATACAGCATCTTGATCTTGATGCTGCCCGCGGGAACGCCCACCATGCCTTCCAGGCGAGAGAGGATCTTCTCCACGATCAGCGCCTCTTGCGGCGTCTGCAGCTTGGGAATGTAGAAGTAGACGCCGCTGCCGGAGCTCTTGAGCGCGTCAAAATTGTTGAACGCCCACAGCGTGGTTACCACGATGGTGGCCGGCGCGGGACGACCGTCGACCATGACGTGGTCATAGTTGATATGCAGCCCCGGCGGACGGCCGAAGCGCGTAGGCCACTGCCCCTGCGGCTTGGCGATCCTGTATTCGCGCGTCTTGCCCTTTTTGACCACCTGGTAGGGCTTTCCGTTCCAATTACCGGCAAAGATCTCCTTGGCATTCTGGAGCGCGGCAAAGACGCCCACGGGTTGGTTGGCCGGCGTTCCGTCGGGCTGGAAGTGCGGCGGCGAGGCGTCTTCAAAGTCGGGCATGTTCATGGGAGCGGGGCTGTTCAGGGCGTTGAAGGCCATATCCAGCGGATGCCAGGGTCCGGTCAGCTCCAGGCCAGGGTTTTTCAGCGGGTGCGCGTCCCGGGGGATGGGAACCTCATCGTTCAGTCGCCAACGCCACTGGCTCTCGCGGTCCAGAAAGTTATCGATCAGCCCTTGGACGATCTGCCGGAAGGTCCAGGGCCGGCCGCTCACCGGATCTTCATACCGAGTGTTCCAGTCCGGCCAGGCATATTTCTCGCGGACCGGCGCAGGAGACTCCAGGAGCCGGCGGCGCGCGGTAAGGGCAGCGGCGATCGCCGGGCGCAGCTCGCGGGTGAGCGTGTCGATGGCATCTTCGACATTGACATTCCTGCCATTGACGGTTTTGTTTCCAAACAGATCAGGAAATTTCTGAAGGACGTCATTGCGAACCATGGGCACGGCTCCTTGGCTGGGTTGGCACAAAGGTCGAAATATTGATTTTACGCCAAGGGCCGCCCCCCGGGTCCGTGCAAGGATATGGGCTACTTTGAAAACTCGGTCGTCCCGCTTTTTAAGCGGGACTCTATCATCGATCCCATCCGCTTTCCCGGCACTTGCCCTTCAGCGCGCTTCGCACGCCTCGGGGCCGTGCCGGGCTATTTTCATTTGCCCCTATGGGGCTTGGTTACTCAGTTGGAGACTTACCCGTTTCCCCCGAATACCAAAACGCCGCCCTGGACGGGCGGCGTTTCTCAAACCGATTTCACATCAGGGATGAATTTCCCACACACCGCGGCCGAAGCTGGCGATACGAAGGAAGCCGGCGTTGGGCGCAACATAAATGTCATCTACCTCCACGAACGGTAGTCCGGCGCCGAAACGGCTCCAGCTTGCTCCGCCATTCGTGGTGCGATAGACGCCCAGAAACGTTGCCGCATAGACGGTATTCTTGTCCACGGGACTCACCACCAGCCGCGCCACCGGAACATCGGGCAGCCCGGCGCTGACGTTGGTGAAGGTGTCGCCGCCGTCAGTGGATTTTGCGACCCGTCCCGATCCCACCAGCGGGCTCTCGGAAGCGATGTAGAGGGTCGTATTGTCCGCCCATTCGGCATTGGAATTGAATCCCTGCCAGGCCGGCACGGTCCCGATCAGGGCCGCCTGCGTCCAGGTCGCGCCCCCATTGTGTGTCACCACCACAAACCCGCCGTTGCAGACCACTGCTACATGGTTCTGCCCGTCGGTTTCGGGTGAGACGCCAATTCCGTGCGGCGTATCGCGAAAGATCCGCGCGGCATTGATTCCCGGCGAAGGCGGCGTGTTGGGCACAGGCGGATTGGTGGTTCCGGGGATCAATGTGTGCCCGATGTCCGTCCACGTTCCGCCGGCATCGCTGGTCCTGTAAATCGCGCGGCTGGTATAGGTATAGAAGACCTGGCCTGTCTGGTCGGCCGCGGCTGAGGGCGTGGCGAACGCGGTGAAGAAATTCCCGAAGCGGCGATTGATGCCGTTGCGCGCGAAAGCCCACTTGTTCTGGATATTAGGTGGAGTATTGACAGCCACCACGGTTGAACTCCCCGGGAAACTGGTGAAGGCCACGTCTTTGGTCACCGGCGCCTTGCTCCATGCCGTGCCGATTCCGTCGCCGCCCAGCGTCTGCTCCCAGATATCGGTGTCCGCGACCCGCGAGAAGGTCCCGTTATCCTGCGTGCCGATGATCGTGAACAGCGGGTTGTTGGGTGAAACAGCGATCGAGTACGCCAGCTCGGTGATGATGCCTTCGTTCTTGCCGTCATCCCAGCTTGCGCCGCCATCATTGCTCACAAACAGGCCGCCATCGGTGCCGAAGAAGACCTGCTTCGTGACCGGCGAGATCGCCGCCGCGTGATGGTCGGCGTGCACGTAAGGCAGTTTGAATAATCCCAGCCAATCAGCCAGGATTCGCCATGTTGTGCCGCCATCCGTGCTCTTGGCGGAGGCGAGCTGGCCGCCAATAAAGACTGTGTTGCGGTTGGGGTCGTTAGGATCGACCAGCAGCATGTGGTTATAGAAGGCCTGGCCGCCCATGAGGTTCATGTTAGGAGCGTCAGAATTGGGATTCACCGGGGTCTTGCTGCGTAATCCCAGCGCCGTCCAGTTGGCGCCGCCGTCTGTGGAACGGAACAGGTCGAGTTGGCTGCCCTCGCGCTGCGTAGCGGTGAACGCGTACACTGACGCATCTCCGGGGGCGCCTACCCCGAGCGTGATGCGTCCGGCCAGGATGGTCTGGGTGCCGTTCTGTACCGGGAAGGTTTCCGATAACGATGCCAGAGGCTGCCAGGTGGCGCCGCGGTCGGTAGAAACGGCCAGCTTGCCTACGCCATCGGTGGCCGCCGTTTGCGCGATTCCGACGACCGGCGACTCCGTGGCGGCAACCCAGCCTCGGCTGGTGTTCGCGATGCTCCACACTGTCTGCGCGAAGGTTCCCACCGGCGTGGGATACAGAAATGGGCTGCTGAAATTGAAGGCAAATGTCGCGCCGCCATCCGCCGAGCGGAAGAGACCGAAATCCGTGGCCGCCAACACCACGTCCTGTGGTCCACTGGTATCCACTTTCAAATCCCGGATGTTTCCGGCGGAGGTTGAGCCCAGGGTAAGGCGTACGGCAGGACCCCAGGTCTTGCCTCCATCGATGCTCTTCAGCACGTAAGCTCCGGCGGCAGCGTTGCCGTCGAAAGGATCGCCCAGACCGAGATAAATTGTATCCGGCGTGCGGCCGAACGCAGCAGCTCCACCGGAAGTGGTAATGACGCCGTCCGTCAGAGCCGTCCAGCCCGGTTTATTGCTTTGAAAATTGGTGGTCTTCCACAATCCACCGGATGAAGTAAGAAAGTAAAGAATGTTCGCGTCTGTAGGGTGAGGAAGAATCGTGCGGGCGCGTCCGCTGTCGGTTACCGTGCGTAGCACGCCGTTCTGGATGTGGTTGCTCCGGATCGGTCCCAGGTTAAACCACTGTGGGATACCCGGCGCCGCTGCCACACCGGGCAAGAGCTGAGAATACCGCGTCCGCTCTTGTTGCGCCTGAACCAGCATGTCCCCCACAAAATTCGGCTGGAAGCCGCGGCGCTGGCGATTGGCTTCCAGGCGCAACAGGGCATCGTCAACGCTGCCGTCCGCCGTGGTCCAATCATAGTTTGCGAGATAAGGGCTGGTGTAGCCGGAGTCATTTGCATCAGAACCCGCCGGAGCCGGAGCATTCGGGACCGGCACGGGCTGGGGATCTGTACTGCCTGATTGTGCGCGTGCAATCAGAGTGAAACCCAAAAACAAAGCCAGAACAGCTGTGAGACGAGACTGCATGGAACCTCCCACGAGGGCAATTGGCCCGGCACCTGAGGAATGAGGGTAGGTGTCCTGGGTACTTACATTGCGGTGAATCATTCTACTCCGAACGTGAGAAGCTGGTTTTTGAATGGCGGAAGGATTGAATCCGCCATCCCCTCATTTGAATCAAAGCAGGAGACGAAATTAGCCAGAAACAGCTAATTTGAGGTAAAATAAGGCTTTACCGCGAAAGGTCCAGAGGCCAATGAAGGCAGCCATCCATCCCAAGTACGAAGAGGTGCGCGTGCACTGTGCATGCGGAAACACGTTTACCACCCGGTCCACCCACAAGGGGAACATCAACCTGGAAATCTGCTCCAACTGCCATCCGTTTTTTACCGGCAAGCAGAAGCTGGTGGACACCGCCGGACGCGTCGAGCGTTTCCGCCGGAAATACGCAAACACCGCCGCGAACGCAAAGAAAGCGTAACGGCGCAGGATTCTTGCATGGGCCTCCGCCGCGGCGGAGGCTTTGCTCTTTCCCGAAGCCTCGACTCGGAGCGAAGCGGAGGGGAGAGGTCCCTATCGACATAATTGCTCACAAGGTCAAGTTGACGTGAATTCTTGAATTGAGCGTGGGACTTAAGGCAGTATCGAGCGAGTAGGGTTCCCTCCCCTTCGCAAGCTCAGGGTCGGAATAAAAAGCAGATGCAGAAATTCTGGGAGAACCCGGCCAGCGTCACCGTAGCGCCTGAAGGCGCGCAAGTGCCGGAGTCTTTACAGATCGGTGCGGTGAAGATTTCGCCTGCGACCGTGCTGGCGCCGATGGCGGGCGTGACGGATACGGTGTTTCGCCGCTTTATCCGCAATGCCAGCTTCGTGCGTCCGCCGCGCGACATCATGTCAGCGCCGGAGGAGGTTTCGAGGAATGACGAAATATCCGGCTGCGGCCTGCTGATGACCGAGTTCACCTCGGCGGACGGACTCTTTCGCACGCGCGAATCCAAGCGCAAACGCTACCTCACCTTCTATGAAGACGAGCATCCGATTTCGGCGCAGCTCTTCGGCAGCGATCCTTACACGCTGGCCGAGTCGGCCAGGATCGTGGAAGACGCCGGCTTTGACTTGGTCGACTTGAACCTGGGCTGTCCGGCCAAGCGGGTGGTGAAGTGCAACGGCGGCTCCGGGCTGCTCAAAGACCTGCCGGTGATCCGCACGATCTTTGAGGCGGTGCGCGCCGCGGTGAAGATCCCCTTCACGGTGAAGTTCCGGCTGGGGTGGGACGACTCGAACATCGTCTGCGTTCCCCTGGCGCGGATGGCCGAGGATTGCGGATTGAACGCCATCGCGCTGCATGCGCGCACGCGCGAGCAGGGCTACAGCGGCAATGCGCGCTGGGAGTGGATCGCCGCGGTCAAGGACGCGGTGAGGATTCCGGTGATCGGCAACGGCGACATCCGCGCGCCGGAAGACGCGATTGCCATGGTGGCGCAGACCGGCTGCGATGGCGTGATGATCGGCCGCACCGCCGCTTCCAATCCGTGGATCTTCCGCCAGATTCGCCAGCATGCCGAGACCGGCTGCTACGACCAGCCGACGGAAGCGGACCGCTACCAAATGATCCGCACCTACTTCCAGATGCTGATCGACGAGACACAGCAGGGCTCGCCCGGCAAGATGAAGCAGTTCGTGGCCTGGTTCACGCATGGCGTTCCTAACGGAAGCGCGCTTCGCCGCGCCTGCTATGACGCGCACACCGGCCCGGCAATCCTGGCCAGCGTGGAGAGATTCTTCGAGGAGCTGCTGAGCGGAGGAGGAACACCTTTGAAACACGGAGGAAAGGAGGGAGCGGAGGAATTTTGCTCTGAAATTCCGAGCGTTACGTGTTGTCAACTTTAAGCTTGGCGTAAATTACCAGGATTCCCTCACTAAGCTTGGCGTAAATTACCAGGATTCCCTCACTCCACCCGAAGACAAACCTAGAAGTCCTCCGCTTACTCCTTTCCTCCGTGTTTCAAAGGGTTTTGTATGGGAATCCCTTGCTCTTGAGGCTGCGAAAAGAAGTGCAAGACTTCACGGCAAAACCGTTCTAAAATCAGCCAAGCACCCCCGGCTTGCAGAGCTAAAAGATGGAATACGTCCTATTGTTCTTCTTCGCCTGGGTGGTGGTGTGCCTGCCCGCCATCATCTACACCGCGGTTGCCAACAGCCGCCGGCGCAACGAAACCGCTCAACTGAACGATAGAATCACCACTCTTTCACGACAACTGGAAAACCTGGAGCACCGCATGCGGGTGGATGCCGCTCAGGCTTCCCACCCGTCACCGGCTCCACAGGCCGCGCCTGCTCCACCGATAGCGGCTGCTCCGCTGCCGGCGATGAGGATCTCGGTTGAGGAGACGCGCAGCGGAGCTCCGTCACGCCCGGTGGTCGCGCCGGCGCACAGGCCGGCTGCAATCGAGAAGCCGGAGACAACGGCTGTGCCGCCACCGCCTCCGCCGATGATGCCGCCTGCCGCTGTTCCGCCCGCAATGGAACTTCCTGTGGAAGCAGACGAGCCTGCGGCTCCGGCGAAGAAGCGCAAAGCTTCACTGGAAGACATTATCGGTGCCAACTGGCTGCCCAAGCTGGCGGTGACGATCATTGTGATCGGCGTGGGATTCCTGATCGCGGCCAAGTGGATGGACTTCAGCGCGTGGCACCGCGTGCTGATCGTTTACTCCGGCGCGGCGGTGTTGCTGGGCGGCGGAATCTATGCGGAGCGAAAAGAGATATACCGGACCGCCGGCCGCGCTCTGATCGGCGGCGGATGGGCGGTGACGGTGGTGGTGACCTACGCCCTGGGCCACGCCGATTCGATGCGGGTCGTGCCTTCAAACGCCGCGGATATGGCCCTGCTGCTGGTTGTGGTTGCGGCGATGGTGTGGCACACGCTCCGCTTCAACTCTCAGCTGGTGACCGGCGCGGGCTTTCTGCTGGGCTTTGCCGCCATCACCCTGAACCCCGATCCGCCGTACAACCTGATTGCCGGCGCGCTGCTGGTTGCAGGCATGACGGTGGTGGTACACCGCTATCGCTGGTGGGAGCTGGAGGTCTTCGGCATTCTCGCCAGCTACCTCAACCATGGGTATTGGCTGTTTTCGAATTTCGGCTTCGATTCCGAGCGCGGCAATTTCCAGTACGACAAAGCGAGCGTGCTGCTGGCGGTCTCCTACTGGGCCGTGTTCCGCTTCTCCTACATGTGGCGCGAGCCGGCCGGCCGCGAGGAAGAGTCGGTTTCCACCGTTGCCGGGCTGCTCAATCCGTTGCTGCTTCTGGCGGTGCTGAAATATGAATTCCTGCACCCCAAGTGGATGTACGGCGCGTTCTACGGCCTGCTGGGGCTGGGCGCGATGGAGTTTGCGCTGGGACAACTGCCGCGCTCGCGCCGGCGTATCGCTCCTTTTCGCGTGCTTTCCAGCCTGGGCGCGGCGCTCATGGTGGCCGCCGTGCCGTTCCGATACTCCGGCGACGCGCTGGAGATTCTGTGGCTGGCAGGCGCCGAAGCCTTCCTGCTGGCCGGGGTCTTTCTGAAGGAAAGGCTTTTCCGCGGCTTTGGCCTGATCGTCTCCGCGCTGATCGTGCTGTATGCGTTGCCGTATCGCATCGCTCCACTGGCGGAGAAGCTGATCGACGGCGAGCCGCATTCTGATCCGCAGCTTGCTATGGTCCTGGCGGCGATTGCGGCCGTCCTGTACGCCAACTCGCATGTGGTCCGCGCGCGCTGGCCGGAGCTGTTCCGGCAGGAGCCGGAGAGCCATGGGCTCAAGATCCTTTCTTTTGCCGCGAGCGCGCTAGTGGTGAGCGCTATCTATGCCTTCATCCACGACGCGGGTGTCGCCATTGTGCTGGCCCTGTTTGTGGGGGCGTTGACGCTGCTGGGCAACCAGTTCGCGATCGACGAGCTGATCTACCAGGGGCATTGGGTGACGGTGGCGGCGTTTATCCAGACCATCAGCAACGGCATGGAGCTGGAGGCAAAGTGGCACGGCATTGCCGACCGGATCCTGGTGGTGGTGCCGGTGGCGGGGCTTCTGTACCTCAGCTCGCGCCACGTCCGCCTTTCCCGGACGAATTACAATACGCTCTTTTCCGCCGGTTACACGTGGGCAGGATCGCTGCTGCTGGGCTGGCTGCTGTGGTACCAGCTGAAGCCGATCAACGTCTCGCTGGCCTGGGCGATATTCGGGTTGCTGCTGTTCGAAGTCGGCAGCTGGCGTTCGCTCGAGTATCTGCGCGCCCAGGCATACGTGGCGCTGGCGGCAAGCTTTGTCCACATCTTCTATACCAACGTCAACGAGCTCGGCGCCGGCAGCTTTGGCCCCGCGGCCATCAACGTGGCCCTTCTCGCGCCCGTCTATTTCTGGGTTTACTGGCAGTTGCACGGCAGAAAACCTTCTCCGGGAGAGAGCAAGATGCGCGTTGAATACCTGCTCGCCTGCCTGGGTACGGCCACGCTGGCGGTGCTGGCGCGTTTTGAGTTGCCGGCCGACACCGTGGTAGTGGGCTACGCGGCGATCATGCTGGCAGCCCTGCTGGTGGCGTGGTTCACGCGCCTCAATATCTTCCTGTTCCAGGCGCTGGCGCTGCTGGGCGTGGCGGCCTTCCGCATGTCGATGCAAAACTTCTACCGGTTGGACGAGGCCATTTCCTTCAACCTGCGCGGAGCGGTCCTGGCGCTGGCCCTGATGGCCGCCGGCGTCCCCCTTTGCCTGCTGGTCCGGCGGCACAGCTCGGAGAGCGCGACCGGACCGGGATGGATTCGCGCCCTGGCGCGCCGTCCTGAGCAGCCGATGTTCTTTGTTCCCTTCATGCTCCTTGCCGTGCTGCTCTACCTGAAGGTAGTTCCGGGCATGGTTACGCTGGCCTGGGGCGCGGAGGCCACCGTGGTCTACGTGCTGGCCCTGTGGGCCAAAGAGAGAAACTTCCGCCTGGCCGGGTTGGGACTGCTCCTGCTCTGCGCCGCCAAGGTCATCTGCTGGGACGCCTGGCAGATGGGCGACCTCACGGCGCGGTATCTTACGCTGATCGGCGTGGGCGCGCTGATGTTCGTGATCTCTTTCTTGTACTCGCGCAACCGCGAGGCGCTGCGGGACTATTTGTAAATCGCCGAGATCGCCGTAATCGGAAAGCAAAAGCTTTGACACGGAGGAAAGGAGGAAGCGGAGGGACTTGGGTTATGTAATCCCAGGGGCTTAAAGCCCGAACTTCAATTTGCATGCCTTTACCCCGGCCGTAACGGCCGGGGCTTCCAGGGCTGGAGCTTCTACCGGGCCGGGCTTCACATCCATTTCGTGACTATATGCATTTTGCTATGAAGCGACTGATCGGCCTCATCCTGCTGCTGGGCGCGGCGGGAACGGCCATGTATTACGCCGAGCGCCACAAGCAGGAAAGCCGCGTAGGTCCGCAGGCGATGGTCAATGCCGTGGCGGACACCGAACGCGAGCTCAGCCGCCTGCCGGCTTCGATGACGCGCATCTCCGACGACGAGGAGGTCCGCATCGGCAATGCGCTGGCGGAAAATTACAGCGCGCAGCTCGGCGCCGGCGATCTTGCCATGCAGGACTACGTGAACCGCGTAGGGAAGAGGGTGGCCGGACACGCCCGCCGCAAATTCGATTACAAGTTTCATTACGTCCCGCAGGATTACCTGGTGAACGCCTTCGCCATTCCCGGTGGACACGTGTTTATCGGCAAAGGGCTCATCAAGCTGATGAAGAGCGAGGACGAGCTGGCCAGCGTCCTGGGGCACGAGGTGGAGCACATCGATAACTACCACTGCGTGGAGAGGTTCCAGCTTAAGGCGCGCGCCGGCGTGCTGGGCGACCTGCTGGCCCTGCCAGTGGCGTTGTTTCAGGCCGGTTACAGCAAGGAGCAGGAGCTCGAAGCCGATCGCGACGGCGTATGGCTGGCCGTGATGGCCGGCTATGCACCGCAGGGGGCCATCCACATGTTCGAGACGTTTGAACGCCTGCATCGCGAATACGTCGCCAAGGCCAAGAGTCCGGACCAGGAGCTTTCGCAGGCCGCCATCGACGGCATCATCGGTTATTTCCGCTCGCATCCGCTGCCGGAAGAGCGGATCAGGCAGATCCGGCAGGTCATCGCAAGAAATAAATGGCCGGAGAAGACGGAGAAGGAGCTGGAGCAGTTTCCAGCGTGATCGCAGGCTATTTAAAAATTCTAAGCACATTCGAGCCGCTAAAGGATTGTGGATTGAGCGTGTGCCGCCCCTAAAGGGGCTCCCGTTCATTTCCGAACGCTCACCCAGGCCTTACGGCCTGGGCTAGATTGTTTCGCCCTTCGGGCTGGTTTTTTGTTCGTGCAGCGTAATTGCAAACTCCACAGTTAAAGCCAGGTTTATTGCAGGCACCGGGGAACACAGCCGGGGGCGGCTGTGGTCCACGGGGATCGTAACTTAGCACAGCCGGGGGCGGCTGTAGTCCACGGGGGGCGGCTGTAGTCCACGGGGGGCGGCTGTGCTACACGATTTAAGCCAGCTCACAGCGGACGCACGCCCAACGCGTGGTCCAGGTCGGCGGCCTGGTAAACGGTTCCGTCTTTGATCACCGTCCGCACCCGGCGAATGTCGCTGATGTGCTGCACCGGGTTGCCCTCCACCAGGATCATATCGGCGAGCTTGCCCGGCGCGATCGAGCCCAGCTCAGAATCCTTTTTGACTACCCGGGCCGCGCCCAGGGTCGCCAACTGAAGCACCTTGCCGGCGGGAACGCCGGCCTGGGCGTAGAGCTCGAGCTCGCGATGCAGCGAGAAGCCGGCGAGGGAATCGGTTCCGGCGACGAAGGGAATTCCCGAATCGTAGAAGGTCTTCACCATGTCCAGCATGCGCTGGAAGGAGTCCTGGTAGCGCTGGTCCATTCCGTTGGGAACCTCGAGTCCGCCGTAGAGAAAGCCGCGGCGGACCTGCGCCGGCATGTTGGCGGCCACCGCGGCATAGCCGGTAGCCATCTTGCCGGGACGGTCTTCGAACATGCCTTCGAAGATGCTCAGCGTGGGATCGACGACGATCTTGCGTTCTTTCAGAAGATCGAGAAAGGCGCGCACCTGCGCGGATTTCAGGTCGAGCTCCGCCCCATGCGCCGCGACCTCGGTGAAGCGCGCCGGGGTGCGGGTGTCCTTAACCTGCGGCATGAAGTTCAGGAAGATGAAGTTCATGTGCTGGATCTCATCCACGCCGGCGCTTACGAACTGCTCGGCGTTCATGCCTGAGGGAACGTGTCCGCTCACGCGCATGCCGTGGGCGTGCGCCATCTCCACGATCCTGGGCAGCAGCTCAGGTTTGAGCGAGCTGTAAACCTTGATCTGGACGTAACCGAGCCTGGCGTAGTTCTCGACCGCCGCGCGGGCCTCGTCTTCAGTATCGGCAAACACCTTGGTGGGGCCCTGGTAAGGGCCGCGGCCGTCGATGAAGCCGGCCATCACCACGCGCGGGCCGATCTCGCTGCCCTCGTCGAAGCGGCGGCGCGTGGCCAGCAGAGAGTCGGTGTCATTGGCCAGGTCGCGGACAGAGGTCACGCCGCAGGCCATGTGAAGCAGGCCGTCGCCGGGCGAGACGTGAACGTGCATGTCCCAGAGGCCGGGAAGAAGCGTCTTTCCCGCGGCGTCCACCGTCTCAGCGCCTTTTGGAATCTCAACCTGGCCGTCCGCTCCCACGGCGGTAATGCGATTTCCCGAGATCACCACCGTGCGATTCGGAACCACCTGCGCGGACTCGGCATCGAACAGGGCGGCGTGGACGATTGCCAGCGCGTTTTTCGGCTTGCGGCCCAGCGTGCGCGCCAGGTTCGCCGCGCGCTCATTTTCAAACTTGTCCTGGGCCTTGATGAGATCGGCCGCCACCGGCTCCCAGCCTTCGCGGATGGTGGAACTCCACGTCGAGGCGAAAGCAAAGAAGGTGCCATCCTGGTCCAGCCAGACCGGAAACGGCGCAAAGCCCAGGCCGCCGACCGCATATTGCACCACCGTTCGCGACTGGCCGTTGGCCGCAACCTTGAGCTCGCCGCGCTTCTCCGCCGAGGCCTCGCCTTCCGGCAGCAGAGCCAGCCTGTGTCCGGGAGCGGCCATCAGGGCCTTCACCAGCAGCGCCGTCTCCTCCGAGGCGCCGGAGATGCTCACGTAAAATGCCTTGCCGGAAACGCTCTTCTCGCCCTGCTCAGACCGGTTCTTCCACACGGCCTTGCCATGGCTCAGCGAGAAACGCTCCTCGACCGGGGCCTTGAGATAATCGACGCCGGTGGTCTCCATGCTGGTGGGAATCCCGTCTTTTCCCACGACGAGCTTCTCGTTGATGCTGGGGCCGCGTCCGCGATCGTTGAATTCGTAATGGATCTGCCAGCTTCCATCAGGATTACGGGTCGAGCTCTCAAACCCGGCCTTGTTGCCGGCCAGCGTGAAAGTGTAGCGGGTGGCGGCCGGCTGCGCGCTTTGTGCTCCGCTTTGAGACGGGGAAAAACACAACAGCAGGATGGAAGAAAGCAGAAGCAGGTTTCTCATAGATTGTCCCTTATGGAGCTTGCGTAAGCAGTATAGCGATATTGAAGGTTTGGACGGACGAGAGGGAAGGGAGGGTAGCAAAAACGGACTTACCACTGATTCACACTGATAACACTGATCGAAAATAGGTCAAACGCAAGGTCCCTCACCCCTACTCGCGCGCTTGAGAAAACGCGCGCTCGCTTTACGGGGTTCGGGATGACGATTCTAATAATTCCAAATCAAATCGAGTTATCGGTCGTTGTCAAGATGTACCATTTCGCGCTTGGCTTCCGGCGGGAAACGCGCTACGATCCAGCTAGTGATTAAAAAGTAAAAATCGGCGTAGCGGGATGGGCAAGACCAGATGGGAGAGCCGTCCCGGGAGGACCTGGGTCAAACCTACGCCAATCTGGGATGGTGGGGATGAAAGGGGAGGGGTAGGGGGAGGGTGGAAATAGTAACCAGAAAGTAAATTCCGGTATCGGGATCTCGGAAGCACAACCGAGGGCGCCTCCACCCCAGCGTGCGCAAAGAACGGCGCACGCTGGGGACCCCGGGCTGTGGTACATGAGTATCGTGGGCCAGAGGTGAAAACGCTAGGAGCGATAGCCAATTTTCGACGATTTTGGGACTCTTATGACTTACCGGCGGAAAAATGGGAGAATAGAGGGGGCAGCCTTACCGAGCCGTTTCGGGTCCGGAGATCATCTAATTTAGGTAGCGGGCGGCACAGCCGAGGGCGGCTAAGAGGTATCCCACCCTTTGCCGCCAGCACAGATTCATTGGGGATAAGCTTCGAAGGCCGCAAAGGATGGGGCATCCGCTGTGGTACACGGGTACACTAGGGACAGACATGACACAGAACCAGAGTCTTTTTTTCCAGAAATTCGGCATTACTCCCAACGATCTCCAGCGTTACCTGGGTGAGGCGCTTTCCGCCGGCGGCGATTACGCCGATCTTTATTTCGAATACCTGACCTCGACTTCGATCTCGGTGGACGAGTCGATTGTGAAGACGGCGTCGCAGGGGATTTCCGCGGGCTGCGGGGTGCGCGTCCTTTCCGGCGACCGCACCGGCTACGCCTACACGGACGACCTGGCCCCGGAGAAGATCCTGCGCGCGGCGCGCACGGCGGCACTGATTGCGCGCGGACCGGCCAAAAGCCTGGTGGAAGGTTTCAAGGAAAAGGCCGCGCACCAGCTTTATCCCGTAGCCTCGGCTTCGGCTGAGGCCGACATCGCGGCCAAGCTGGAACTGGTGATGCGCGCGGACCGCGCCGCCCGCGCCTACGATCCGCGGATCGTGCAGGTCCGCGGCGGCTACTTCGATGAGATTCGCCAGATCCTGGTCATCGGCTCGGACGGCACTTTTGCCTCGGACGTGCAGCCGCTGGCGCGGCTGAGCCTGGCCTGCATCGCCAAGTCCGGAGAGAGCTCCGCCCGGGGCGCCGCCGGCGGCGGCGGACGCGTCGGCATCGATTTCTTCCTCACGGAGAAGACCCCGGAATATTTCGCGCAGGATGCGGCGCGGCAAGCCATTATCCAGCTTGACGCCCGCGAGGCCCCGGCAGGCGAGATGGAGGTGGTACTGGGCCCGGGATGGCCGGGAATCCTGCTGCATGAGGCCATTGGGCACGGGCTTGAGGCTGACTTCAACCGCAAAGGCACTTCGGCCTTCAGCGGCATGCTGGGCAAGCGCGTGGCTTCAGACAAATGCACCGTGGTGGATAACGGCACGCTGCCTTCGCGCCGCGGCTCCATCAACGTGGACGACGAGGGCTCGCCCACGCAGAACACCGTGCTGATCGAAAAGGGCATCCTCAAGGGCTACCTAAGCGACAAGCTTTCCTCGCGGCTGATGGGCATGCCGGACACCGGCAACGGACGCCGCGAAAGCTACGAGCACATCCCCATGCCGCGCATGACCAATACCTACATGCTGGCCGGCGAGGATTCGCCGGAAGACATCATCCGTTCGGTGAAGCGCGGCGTTTATGCCGTGAATTTCGGCGGCGGGCAGGTGGACATCACCAACGGCAAATTCGTCTTCTCCGCCTCCGAGGCCTACATGATCGAGGACGGCCAGGTCACCGCGCCGCTCAAGAATTGCACCTTGATCGGCAACGGTCCGGATGCGCTCACCAAGGTCTCCATGGTCGGCAATGATCTGCAACTCGACGAAGGCGTAGGCACCTGCGGCAAAGACGGCCAGTCCGTGCCGGTGGGCGTCGGCATACCCACGCTCAAGCTGGACAGCATGACGGTGGGCGGCACCGCGCGATAATCATGGCTACGCATACGGAAATCCTGGGCCAGGCTGAAACCGGGCTGCGCGAGCTCGCGGCAGACGTGGTCTCCCGCGCGATGAAAGGCGGCGCGTCGGCGGCCGAGGCGGTGATTCGCGAGAGCACGGAGTTTTCCACCGTGGTGCGCATGGGAGAGGTGGAGACGCTCAAGGAGTCAGGCTCGCGCTCCATTGGATTGCGGGTTTTTCTCGGCCGGCGGAGCGCCAGCACCTACTCCAGCGACTTTGCCCCGGACGGGATCGAGCGCCTGCTTCATGGAGCGTTGGAGCTGGCGCGCGTCACCTCCGAAGATCCTTATGCCGGTATTCCCGAGGCCGCGCAGCTGGGCTCCCTCTCCGGCGACCTCAAGCTTTACCACGAAGACGTTTACTCGCTTCCCCCGGAAGAGCGCATCGAGTATGCCCGCCGGGCGGAGCGCGCCGCGCTGGAGGCCGATCCGCGCATGAAGAACTCCGACGGCGGCCAGTTCGAGGCCGCCGCCAGCCACAAAGTGCTGGCAAACTCGCACGGCTTCACCGGCGAGTTCCGGCGCTCGTATTGCTCCATGTCCGTGGCGCCTATCGCGCAGGATGAAAGCGGCGCTATGCAGCGCGACTACTGGGTTACCCTGGCGCGCACCCTCGGCAAGCTCGAGTCGCCGGAGTCCGTGGGACGGGAAGCCGCCCGGCGCACGCTGCAGCGGCTGGGCGCGCGCAAAATAGCCTCTACGCAAGCGCCTATCGTTTTCGATCCGCGAGTCGCCGCTTCGCTGCTGGAGAACATCTTTGACGCGGTGAACGGAGATTCCGTCTACAGGCAATCGTCGTTCCTCTGCGGCAAGCTGGGCGAGAAGGTGGCCGCCGCCAACGTCACGGTGATCGACGACGGCACGATTCCGGAAGGCTTCGGCACCGAGCCGTTTGATTCCGAAGGCGTGCCTACGCAACGCACCCCGGTAATCGAAAACGGCGTGTTGAAGTCCTACCTGCTGAACACCTACACGGCGAAAAAGCTGGGACTGAAGACCACCGGCAACGCGTACCGCGCCCTGGCCGGCAACCCGGGCATCGGCGCAGGGAATTTTTTCCTGCAAAAAGGCGACCGCACGCCGCAGCAGATCATCGGCGGAATCAAACGAGGGCTCTACGTGGTGCAGCTGATGGGCTTCGGCGTAAACATGGTGACGGGAGATTTTTCCCGCGGCGCCAGCGGCCTGTGGATCGAGAACGGCGAGCTCGCCTATCCGGTGGAGGAGATTACCATCGCCGGCAACCTGAAAGACATGCTGAACAACATCTCTGAAATCGGCAATGACCTGGAGTTCCGCGGCTCCTTGGCCGCTCCTACCCTGCGCATCGACGGCATGATGATCGCCGGAGAATAGGCATAGCTTGGCGCAGCCGAGGGCGGCTGCGCTCCACTGGTTGCGAAAGGCGGCAACCGCGCAGGAAACCCGGCCATCTTTTACCTTATACGTTCCCCTCAAGCGTAAGGAGTGAATGATGGACCACCAACCCTTTCCTCCCGGTTCGACCCGGCCTCCTGAAAGCAAGCTTCCCTGGCCGCTGGTGGCGCTGGGCGTGGCCGCGGCCCTGCTGATCGTTACCTTCTGGCTGGTGCCCCACACCAACAGGGCATCTACCCGGAACGTGGACAACTCGCTTGAGCCTGCGGCGCAGGTGCGGGTCTCCAGCGTGAGGATTTCACCTCAGAAGGTAAACAACCTCTCCAACGTCGTGGTCTACGGCGAGGCCACCAACACAGGCACGCGTCCGGTTTCACAGGCGATTCTCTCGGCGGTCTTCCGCGACAAAGATGGAAATCCGCTGCTTGCGCAGCAACAGCCCATGGAGCGGGCCGATGCCAAGGGAAATAAAGTCAAAGAGGCAAAGGACCTCTCCGAGCAGCCGCTGAAGCCGGGCCAGACCGTAGGTTTTCGCGCAACCTATTCCCAGGTGCCCGGCAGTTGGGACGGCAAACCGCCGGAGCTGAACGTGCTGCAGGTGACCGTACAAAAGTAGTCATCGTGTGGCACAGCCACCCCCCGGCTGTGCTGCCTTCCCGTTTTTAGTAAAATCTTCGTATGGGCGACTCTGAACAGCAGCCGTTCTCCCCTGTGCGCGGGCAGGAAGAAAAAAGAAGCCTGCTGCCGATGGTGATCGGCGTAGCGCTGGTGGCGGCCATTATCGCTGCCGTAGTGGTTGCGGGTCGGGTGGGGCGATCTTCCGGCAATGCCGGCCAGGGCGATCCGAACCTGGCCAGGCTGCAAGTCTCCGATCTGCACATGGCCACCGCGCAGAACTTCGCCGGCAACTCCGTTACTTACATCGAAGGCAAAATCTCCAACCATGCTGACCGCAAGGTGGCCGGTGCCCGCGTGGAGGTGATCTTCAAAAACTCTATCGGCGAGGTTTCCCAGAAAGAAGTGTTGCCGATGACCGTTCTCCTGCCGAATGTTCCGTATGTCGACTACGGCCCGCTCGATCGCGCGCCGCTCGCTCCCGGCCAGGCCAGCGACTTCCGCCTGACCCTGGAACACGTCTCCGCCGACTGGGATGGCCAGGTGCCGCAGGTAAGAGTCGTGTCGGTGAGCTATTAGACCAGTTTTAGAGTCGGTCCGGACAATGTGGCACAGACACTCATGTCTGTGCCTTCTGGTCCTTTCAGGGATTTGCAATCACAGGCAAGAATGCCTGTGCCACAAAAATTCAAATGGCTGTCCGGACCGACTCTAAACTGGTCTAGCTCAGCTTTTTCTTCAGCAGCTCATTCACCAGCTCCGGTTTGGCCTGTCCTTTGGATGCCTTCATCACCTGTCCCACGAAGAACCCGAGGATCGTTGCTTTGCCTGCCCGGTATTGCTCCACCTGCCTGGGATTGGCCGCGACGATCTCGTCGATCATCTTTTCGATCGCCGAGGTGTCGGTGATCTGTTGCGGTTTTTCCCGCTCGTACACCGCGGGAAAATCTTCTCCTCCGGCAAAGGCTTTGTCGTAGAGATCTTTGAGGATCTTGCTGGAGATCGCGCCGGACTCCACCAGGTCGGCCGAGAGCGCCACGCCCTTCATCGAGATGGGCGACTGCTCGATCCCGAGCCCCTTGGCCTTGAGCCGTCCCATCAGCTCGCTCTGCACCAGGTTGGCCACGCGCTTGGGGTTCTTCGCCGCCCGGGCCGCTTCTTCGAACTGGTCTGCCAGCGGCTTGCTTACCGTGAGCACCTGCGCGTCATACTCGGTGATGGCGTAATCGGCCACCATGCGGCGGCGCCGCGTCTCCGGCAGCTCCGGCAGCTGAGCGCGGATCGCGGTTTGCCGGCGCTCGTCCACCACCAGCGGCAGAAGGTCAGGCTCGGGAAAGTAGCGATAATCGTGCGCCTGCTCTTTGGACCGCATGCTGTACGTCCTGCCCTCGCCCGCATTGTAGAGCCGCGTCTCCTGCTGGACAGCTCCGCCCTCTTCCAGCACGCCGATCTGGCGGTCAATCTCGTACTCAATCGCCGCGTGGATAAAACGAAAAGAATTTACGTTCTTGATCTCGGCTTTGGTGCCGAACTTCTCCTGCCCGCGGGGGCGGACGCTCACGTTGGCGTCGCAGCGCAGCGATCCCTCTTCCATGTTGCAGTCGCTCACCCCGGTGTAGAGGATGATCTCCTTCATCAGCGTGAGATAGGCGTGCGCCTCGTCCGCCGACCGCATGTCCGGCTCGCTGACAATCTCGATCAGCGGCGTGCCGCTGCGGTTCAGGTCAATCGAGGTGTAGGTCGCGGAGTCGGCCAGCCCATCGTGGATGCTTTTGCCCGCGTCTTCTTCCATGTGCAGGCGGGTGATTCCGATCCGTTTGGTTCCGCTGCCGCCGGTGGCGATCTCGATGTATCCGTGCTCCGCCAGCGGCCGGTCGAACTGCGAGATCTGGTAGCCCTTGGGCAGGTCGGGATAAAAATAATTTTTGCGGGCGAAGATCGAGCTTTCGCGCACCTGGCAGTTCAGCGCCTGCGCCGCCAGTACGGCGAACTCCACCGCGCGCTGGTTCAGCGCCGGCATCGCTCCCGGCAGTCCCAGGCAGACCGGGCATACGTTGGTGTTCGGCGGCGCTCCGAACTCCGTGGAGCACCCGCAGAAAATCTTGGTGCGGGTAAGAAGCTGTACGTGCACCTCCAGCCCGATCACCGGCTCGTATTTTTCCCGCATTGAGTGATTATAGGGTAGATGTGGCACAGACACTCCTGTCTGTGACTGTCTTCCCTTGTGATTCATCGGCACAGGCAAGAGGGCCTGTGCCACACGAAATCACAGCTATTTCGCGGGCGAGGCCACAGCCGGCTTGTCCATCGGTATATCGAAATAAAACAGCTCCTGGCTTCCCGCCTTGATCCCCGAAATGTAAAGATGTGCACCCGGCTCCGGAGGCGAGTCCATCACGTCGAAAAACAGGTAGCCGCTGTAGGTGGAATGCGGCGTAACCGGTACGGTCAACAGCTGCGCCGACTCGTATTCTTCCCGTGCCTCTTTGCTGAGCGGCTCTTTCTTCTTTCCTACCGGGAACGGCAGCCTCGGTCCGGCTCCGGGTTGCTGGGCTTTATTCGGTTTTACAAGGCGGCGATAGATATCGTCGTCGGTGGCCGGCTGCAGCTTGTCTCGCCGCGCCGTGATGTACTCGATCTTCAGGTTCTGGAGCATGAGCGGCTGATCGCCGTCGTTGGAAATCACCAGCCGCACCGGATAGAAACCGTATCCTTTGTAATTCACCTTGAAGACGCCCGCCTTCTCCGGGGTATCGCACGGATCGGCCGCGATGGTCACCTTCTCATCCTTATGGGTCTCATGCAGGGCATAGGTGCTGGCATGGCCCGGCGGCGGAGGATTGAAATGCTTCTCGCTAAACAGCAACGCTGTCAGCAGCACCAGGCTGGCGGCGATCTTCAGGGCTTTCACGCCTCTAATTATATCCACCCCGCCGGCAGAAGTTTCTAATTCTGCGTTCCGGGCGGTGGGGGATTTGGGGCTGGCGAAAATCTTGACGTAGAGACGTAGCACCGCTACGTCTCCACTGCCAGCCGGTTCGAGAAACTCGAGTTTGATACTGAGACACTACCTGATCATCTGGCAGATCGCGCAGCTCTGGAAAAATCCCATAGAATGACTACACCCTCATGTATTTTTTCTACAGCCTGTTTTTGGCCTGCGCAGCCCTGCTCCTGCTGCCCTGGTGGGTACTGCTTCTGCTGCGCGCCGGCAAATATCGCGCCGGATTCAAGGAGCGGCTGGGGTTTGTTCCACGGCGGCTGAAGAAGACGGCGCCAGGCTGTATCTGGGTACATGCCGTTTCCGTGGGCGAGGTCCTGGCCGTGAGCCGGCTGGTTGCGGAGCTTAAAAGCGCCTGTCCGGAGGCGCAGATCGTGGTCTCCACCACCACGGCCACAGGCCAGCGCCTGGCGCGCGAGCGTTGGGGCGAAGCCGGCTGCTTTTTCCTCCCGCTCGATCTTGGCTTTGCCGTGCGTGCCTACCTGAAGGCGCTCCGGCCGGACCTGCTGGTCCTGGCTGAAACCGAGTATTGGCCCAACCTGCTGCACCTGGCGCGAAAACAGGGGACGCGTATCGCCAGCGTGAATGCCCGCATCTCTGACCGCTCGTTTCCCCGCTACCGCCGTTTCAGCTGGTTCTTCCGGCGGGTCTTGTCGAACGTCGATCTCTTCCTGGCGCAGACGGCGGACGACGCGGAGCGGCTGCGCGCCATCGGCGCTCCCACCGAGCGAGTGCAGGCCGCCGGCAACTTGAAGTTCGATATTCGTCCCGGAGCTTCTTCCGGAATAGCCCGGGATTTGCGGGCCGCTATTCCTCCGGACGCGCCTGTGATCGTCTGCGGCAGCACCGCTGAAGGCGAGGAGGAGCCGCTGCTGGCGGCATTCCGAGGCGTCCAGCGGCAGTTTCCTTCGGCGGTCATGGTGCTGGCGCCGCGGCATCCGGAGCGCTTCGACAAGGTGGCCGGACTGATCGCCTCCTCCGGGCTGGCGTTCGTCCGGCGCAGCTCATGGACCGCCGCCTGCCCCATCTCCGGCGGTGTCTTCCTGCTGGACAGCGTTGGCGAGCTGGCCTCCGTCTACGCGCTGGCCGGGATCGCCTTTGTCGGCGGCAGCCTGGTTCCCACCGGCGGGCACAACATCCTGGAGCCCGCGCAGTACGGAGCCGCCATTCTCGTGGGGCCGCACACCTTCAACTTCCGCGACATCATCCGCATCTTCGAGAAAGGCAATGCCCTGCGCGTGGCTGCTGCGGATGAGCTGGAACATCAACTGATCGAGCTGCTGGCCAATCCCGGCGAATGCCGCCGGATGGGCGAGCGGTCCAAGGCCCTGTTTGCCCAGCATGCCGGAGCCACGCAAAAGACCGTGCAGGCGCTGCGACCTCTGCTGGAAAAGATCCAAAAGATCGACGGAGCGGCAAAGTGAGCCCGCTCTCTCTCTTGCTGCGCCCGCTCTCGCTGCTCTTTGGCGCGGGCGTGGCCTGCCGCAATGCCGCGTATGATAGCGGACTGCTGAAGACGCGCCGGCTTGCGCGCCCTGTCGTGAGCATCGGCAACATCTCGGTGGGGGGCGCAGGCAAAACGCCATTCGTGATCGCCCTGGGAGAGCTGCTGCGGAGACGCGGCATCGCCTTTGACGTGCTCTCGCGCGGCTATCGCCGCAACTCCATCGAGATCGCCGTGGTCGATCCCCTGGGCTCGCCGCGGCAGTTCGGCGACGAGCCTCTGCTGATCGCGCGCAAGCTGAACGTTCCGGTCATCGTGGGCATGGACCGCTACCGCGCCGGCCTTCTGGCGGAAGAAAGATTTTCCACCCGGCTTCACCTTCTCGACGACGGCTTCCAGCACCGCCGCCTGCACCGCGATCTTGACATCGTCCTGCTGCCGGAAAAAGACCTCCGTGACAGCCTGCTTCCCGCCGGACGGCTGCGCGAGCCGCTCTCTTCGCTGCGCCGCGCCGGCTCCGTCGTGCTCTTCGAAAGCATAGAGCTCCCGCGCCTCGATGCGCAGCCGCAAACCCTCAAGGCCCGCCGCGCCATCACCATGGATTGGACCGCCGGCAAGGCCGTGGCCTTTTGCGCCCTCGCCCGCCCGCAACAGTTCTTTGATGGGTTGACGTCCCTGGGACAGGAGATGGCCGGCCGGCTTGCCTTCCGCGACCACCATCGCTACACGCAGGCCGATCTCGACCGCTTATTGCGACTCAGGCAGGAAACCGGCGGCGATAGCTTCATCACCACGGAAAAAGACCTGATCAACCTGGGCCCGCTGGCGGCGCAGCTCCAGCCGCTGCGCGCGGCCCTGCTCAAGATCGAACTGGCTGAGCCCGAGCGGATGCTGGAGCTGATTCTGGCGAGCATGGAACGAAGATAGTTGTGGACCGCAGCCGTCCTCGGCTGCGCTGAAAAATGTTTGGGAACGCAGGCGGGGACGCCTGCAATCCAGTGCAATTCAATTTTCTCAGTCTTACTTGCGCCGTCATCCCGAAGGCCGTTAAGCGAGCCGGCGCTTTTACCGGGGGCCCCGACGCGCGCCGGTTTTGCGCGCGGTGGGGTGGTATCAGCCTGCGAGTAGGCCCGAGGGACCCTATGCTTTTATTCCATGAATACCGCCGGTTCAAACGCGAGGTCCCCCACCCCTACTCGCGCGTTGATGACTGCGCGCGCTCGCTTTACGGGGTTCGGGATGACGGCGCAAGTAAGACCGAAATATAGATTTGTCTTCCTGAAGCCCCATCTCTGCTGCAGGTTTTCCCTCCGGCATGAGAAAATCTCCTAGTCCATGCAAAAAACCCCCAAGGCGGCAGACAAGCTGGTCAGGATCATCGAGGATTTTCCCAAGCTCACCATCACGGTGCTGGGCGACCTGATCGCCGACGAATTTATTTACGGTGAAATTGCGCGCGTCTCGCGCGAGGCTCCGGTGCTGATCCTGCGCCATCGCGAGCGCACCGTGGTGCCGGGCGGCGCCGGCAACGCCATCTATAACCTCGCCGATCTCGGCGTCACCGTGCTGCCCGTGGGCGTGATCGGCGACGACGAGCCGGGCCGCATGCTCCTGCACTCCTTCCGGCAAAAGCACATCTCGGTGAGCGCCATCCGCCGGATCAAGGGCCGCGGCACCGTCACCAAGACGCGCGTGCTGGCCGGCACCACCCATTCCCCGCGCCAGCAGGTCATACGCGTAGACCGCGAGCCGGAGGTTCCGCTGGACCGCGCCACCGTGCGCGAGCTCACCTTCCAGGCCCGCGGCTACGTGCGCGCCTCCGACGCGCTGCTGATCTCCGACTACGGATACGGCGCGGCCACGCCGGAGATCTTTGACAATATCCGCGCCCGCGCCTCGCTCGATGGCGTGCCCGTCACACTGGACTCGCGCTATCGCACGCTCTCTTATAGCGGGGTGACCGCGGCCACGCCCAACGAAGCGGAGTTGGAGGAGATCCTGCGCACGCGCATCGGCAACGACCAGGCCCGCCTGCTTGCCACCGGGCGCGCGGTAATGCAGAAGATGAAGCTGCAATCGCTGCTGGTGACCCGCGGCAAGGACGGCATGGTGGTGTTTTCGCGCTCCAGCAAGCCGGTGCTGATTCCGATTTACGGCTCTGACGAAGTGGCAGACGTCACCGGCGCCGGCGATACGGTGATCGCCGCCTACACCGCCGCGCTCGCCGCCGGGGCCGACGCGGAGACGGCCGCGCGCCTGGCCAATTACGCCGGCGGCATCGTCGTGATGAAGCGCGGCACAGCCACGGTGACGCGGGCGGAGCTGCTGCGCGCCGTCATGGAGGGCTAAACTGCCTGCTCTTCCAAAACTCTTTTCCAACTCCGCGCTGGCGGAGCAGGTCCGCCGCTGGCGCGCCGCGGGAGAGAAAATCATCCTCACCAACGGCTGTTTTGACCTGCTGCACGTGGGGCACGTCCGCTATTTTCGCGCCGCCAGGGAGTTGGGTGGCAAGGTAGTGGCCGCCGTCAACTCTGATAACAGCGTGCGCCAGCTCAAAGGACAGGGCCGTCCCCGCGTTCCGGAGCAGGAGCGGGCGGAGGTGCTGGCCGCCCTGGAAGACGTGGATGCGGTCACCATCTTCGACTCGCCCGATGTCCGCGAGCTGATACGCCTGCTGCGGCCGGATATCCACGCCAAGGGCACCGACTACACGGAAGCCACCGTGCCGGAGCGCGACGTTGTGATTGCCTGCGGCGGACGCGTGGCCATCGTCGGCGACCCCAAAGACCACTCCAGCACGGAATTGTTGCGAAGGACAGAATGACGAAAATCCTGATCGTGCGCCTGGGCGCCATGGGCGACATCCTGCATGCCATGCCGGCCGTCACCGCGATACGCGCCGCGCTGCCCCAGGCCACAGTCGGCTGGCTGGTCGAGGAGCGATGGTCGGAGCTGCTCACCGCCCAGGGACGCAAGGCCAGCCCCAGCACCGTCAGCCCGCGCAAGCCGCTGGCAAACCATGTCTACACCATCGATACCCGGCGCTGGCGCAAGCACCTGTATCGTCCCTCCGCCACCGCCGAGATCGCCGGCGCCCTAAAACGGGTGCGCAAGATGCAGTACGATGTCGCGCTCGATTTTCAAGGCTCCATCAAGTCCGCCATCTTCGCCCGCATGGCCGGCGCCAAGACGACCGCCGGCTTCGTCGATCCGCGTGAGCCGGCCGCGCGTTTTTTTTATAGCCGCCGCTTTCTCCGCCGCGGCGAACACGTAATCGAGCAGAACCACGGCCTGGCGGCGCAGGCGCTTGAATCTTTTCTCAAGGACGGTGAATTCAAGCTCTCCGCTCCGCAGCTTCCCCACGATCCTGCGGCGGAAGACTGGGCCCACGCGGAGATCGCCCGGCTGGGCATCGCCAGCTTTGCCATTGTGAATCCCGGGGCCGGCTGGGGGGCCAAGCAGTGGCCGCCGCAGCGCTTTAGCGAGGTGGCGCGCGCCCTGGCGGCGCACAACATCAAGACCCTGGTCAACGCCGCCGCCGGAGAGGAAGAGCTGGCCCGCGCCGTGGTGGAGGCCAGCGCCGGCCATGCCTTCGAGCTTCGCTGCACCATCGGACAGCTGGTTGCCGTCATGCGCCGCGCCCGCATCTTCCTGGGCGGCGATACCGGCCCGCTGCACCTGGCCGCCGCCTTGAACATCCCGGTGGTCGGGCTCTTCGGCCCCACCGATCCGGCGCGCACAGGTCCCTTCGGCACGCAGGCGATTGCACTGCGCCATCCCGAAAGCGAAACCACCTTTTCGCACCACTCCGCAACCGAAGCCGGATTGATGAAGATCACCGCCGAAGAGGTGATCTCCGCCGCGCGTCACCTGCTGGGAGGACAAAGTGCCTAGCTGGGCCCGGATCGCTACCCGGTCGCGCGTGCCGCTGGGATTCCTCTTTGCCGCCGCCTATCTATGGTGGGCGCGCCCCTCGTGGGGCTCGCTCGCCGCCGGCGCGGCCGTGGTGGCGGCCGGAATTATCGTCCGCGCGCTGGCCTCCGGACACATCCGCAAGAACGCCGAGCTTGCCGTCACCGGCCCGTATGCCTACACGCGCAACCCGCTTTACCTGGGATCGATCCTCATTGCCCTCGGGTTCATCCTGGCCGCGCGCAACTGGTGGATCGGGCTGGGCGCGGCCGCCATGTTCGCCTTCATCTACCTGCCGGTGATACGGAACGAGGAGGCTTACCTGCGCTCGGCTTTTCCCGCTTATACGGCTTACTCAAGCAGCGTGCCCCGGCTGCTGCCGCGGCTCACTCCCTATCGCGCCAAGGGCGGCAGTGCCGTGGCGGGAGGCTTTTCCGCGGAGCTTTATTGGCGCCATCGCGAATACAACGCGGCCTTGGGCTCTCTCCTGATGATCGGCGCGCTGGTCCTGAAACTGGCGCTCGCGCTCCGTTGATTCCGAACGATGGAAATCTTCTGCGATAATGTGAAGAAGGGGGAACCATGAGCACAAAGCCAAACGCCGATCCTGAGCTGGTGGAAGTTTTCAATACGGTCCAGGAGTCAGAGGCGATGGTAGTTCACGGATTGCTGACCTCGGCCGGCATCGAATCGATGATCATGGACATGGAGGTCGATCAGGAGGTCTTTCCTGGAGCAGGATACGTCTCGGTCCGGGTAAATCCGGCCCAGGAAGAAGAGGCGCGCCGCATCATCGAAGAATACAAAGCCAATCCTGCTTCGGACGACGAACAGGCTCCAGCGGAAGAAGAGGACCAGGGCGAGCCGGCATAGCTTGTTGTACACTATCCCTACTCCGTTTCCTTCCGGTTGAGCCTGATTCCAGAAGCCGCGGCCTGCCCTGCGCGGGAGGTAGAACTTGCGTATTTTGGTGATTGAAGACGAGCCCAAAGTAGCGCGCAGCCTGATCAAAGGGTTGGAGGTAGAGCATTTCACCGTCGATCTGGCGGTTGACGGCGAAGAGGGCCTGCAGATGGCCCGCCAGATCAATTATGACGGCATTATCCTCGACTGGAACCTGCCCCGGCTCGACGGCCTGACGTTGCTGCGCATGCTCCGCCAGGAAGGTTCGAGCAGCCGCGTGCTGATCCTGAGCGGCCGCCGCGAAGTGGCCGACCGCGTCTACGGCCTGCAGGCCGGCGCCGACGATTACCTCATCAAGCCGTTCTCCTTTCAGGAGCTGCTGGCCCGCCTGCACACCCTGCTGCGGCGCTCCAAGGAGCTGCTGGACAAGATGCAGGTGGAAGACCTGGAACTGGACCGCACCAGCCACACCGTGACCCGCGCCGGCAAGACCATCCATCTTACCCAGCGCGAATATGCCCTGCTCGAATACCTGATGCGCAACGCCGGCCGCACCGTGACCCGCACCATGGTGGTGGAGCACGTCTGGAACCTGGGCTTTGACGGCCTTACCAACGTGGTGGACGTCTACATCAGCTATTTGCGGGCGAAGATCGACCATGGCTTTGCCAAGCCGCTGATCCATACCAAGCGCGGCATCGGATTCATGCTGGCCGGCGCGAAAGAAACCGAAAGCTAGCTATGGCACAGACACTCCTGTCTGTGCGCAACCAACTTGTACAAGGATGCAGGCACAGGCAAGAGTGCCTGTGCGCAACCAACTTGTACAAGGATGCGGCACAGGCAAGAGTGCCTGTGCCACAAATCTACTTAGATCTTTATTTCTCTTCCATCGCCCACGCCCTGGCCTCTACTCTCTTTCCATCCAGCAGGAATGTCACGGCCCCCAGCAGGTCTGTCCGGTAGGTTCGTATGTGGTGCTGCTGCAGCCGCTCCAGCACCACGCGCCGTGGATGTCCAAACGCATTGCGATACCCGGCGGAGATCACGGCAAAGCGCGGCCGAACGGCGGAAAGAAGCTCCGGGGTAGTCGAGGTGGCGCTGCCATGGTGCGCCACCTTCAACACATCGGCCGCGGGAGATTCGGCGGCGACGAAGCGCTCCATCTTCTTTTCCAGGTCGCCTGCCAGCAGGGCGCTGGTATCTCCGTAGGCGATCAGCAGCGTGAGCGAATCATCGTTCCTGGGCTGCGGCCTGGGCTGCCAGTCCCGTGGAGGCGAGAGGACTTGCACCCGGCTGCCGCCCCAATCCAGCGCGTCGCCGGCTGCGCGGCGGCGGACCTCCACGTGAGCGCGCGCGGCTGCCTGGTAAAGCCGCTTCAGCTCCGGCGTCTCCGGGTTGGCGCCCACCCACAGCTCGGCTGGATGAAAATCTTCCAGCACGCGCGCCAGCCCGCCGATGTGGTCGCGATGCGCATGGGTGAGCACGGCCACGTCCAGGCGCTCCAGCCCGCGCGACCACAGGTATGGGGCTACGACATCCTCGCCAAAATCGAATTCGCTGTGCACCGGCCCCACGCTTCCGCCGGCATCGATCAACATGGTGCGGCCCTGGGGCGAGACCACCAGCAGCGAGTCGCCCTGGCCCACATCGATCGCGGTGATCTCCAGCTTCCCTCTTTCCAGCCGGGGCAAAGGACAATAGAAGGCCACCACCGCGGCCGAGGCCAGCAGCGCCGCTACGCCGCCAAGGGCAAGTCCGCGCCTTTGCCGCACGGCGACAAGGGCCAGCAGGATTCCAGCCGCCGCCAGGCAGGCAATCAGCGGAGCGGCGGCAGGGACGCGCCACTCGGATACCTTCAGGTGCGAGAGCCGGCCCAGGCAGAGCAGCGTCCAGTGGAGCGCGGCCGAGGCAATCATCGCCGGCACGCGGGCCAGCGGCAGGGACACGTAACTCAAGGCGACCGCTGCCACTCCTGAATTGAGCATGATTCCGGCCAGCGGCAGCGCCAGCACGTTGGCCGGCAGCCCCAGGATGGCTGCGCGGTGGAAGTAGCTCCGCATGGGCAGCACCAGCACGGCCTGTGTGATCGCCGAGACAATGATCAGTTCGCCCATCGCCAGGACAGCCCGGCACAGCGTTGTCACCATCCATCGCGCCGGCTTCACGCCCAGGAAGCGCTTCAGTCTGCCTGCCACCATCCGAAGGTCCAGGCGAAACTGGGCCAGCCTGGGCTCCAGGGCCAGATCGGCCCCTGTGGCTTCCAGGTGCAGCAAGGCTCCGCGATAAGGCGCGAGCGTCCGCTCCAGGATGGGCAGGCTGATTCCGCTGATGGCCAGCAGCGCCAGGAAGGTCAGTTGAAAGCCGGGGTCGAACAGCGCCGTGGGCGAAAACACCAGCACCGCCAGCGCGGCGAATCCGGTGGCGTTGAGCGCCGCGCGGTCGCGGTAGAAAAGCCGGGCCAGAAGAAACAAGGAGAGCATCAGCGCCGCCCGCTGGACCGGTACACCCATGCCGGCGACGCAGGCGTAGAAAACCGCGAGCGCGATGGCCAGCAGGGCGGCCGCCCACTCCGGGCAGCGCAGCCGCCGCGCCAGCCAGAACACGGCAAAGGCCAGCAGCGCCACGTTCATCCCCGAGACCACCAGCAGGTGGTAAACGCCGGTCTTCTGGAATTCTTCCCGCACGCCGCGCAGGAGCATCGAGTCGTCGCCCACGATCATGGCGGCGAACAGCGCCGCATCCTCGTTGTGCCACAGGCCCTTCTCCCGCACCTGCGTCAAGATGCTCCGGCGGATGCGGCTCTGCCAAAGGCCCAGGCGGCTGCCCGATCTTCCCGGCAAAAGCTGGAGATCTTCCGCCCTGGCCGAGGCGAGCACGCTGATTCCGGCCGCATGCAGGTAGCCTTCGTAGTCGAATGCGCCGGGATTGCGGAAGTTGCGCGGCAGCCGCAGCTTGGCCTTCAGCCTCAGCCTGTCGCCGTACCGATAACCGGGAAAATGCGCTGCTTCGTCCGGCTCTTCCTCCTCGGCTTCGCGGGAAAAAATAGTTACGCGCAGGCCGAATGGCCGGGAAAGCGTCTCACCTTCAAGCTGGATGGACTCGGCTTCAAGGTCGAAGCGTTCGCGTGGGCCTCCGGCAAGCAGCACGCCGTCGTTGATGACGTGCCCCACGATCTCCACCGGAGCACCCTCCATGAATGCCGGCGGAGGGACCGCGTTCCGTTGCGCCGGCGTTGCCATGCGGGCAAATGCGCCGGCACAGAGCATGGCCAGCAGGGCTGCAAGCTGCGCCAGCCGCGGGCTCCGGTCCGTCGCCGCGGTAATTGCGCAGAGCGCCAGCAGCGCGCCTGCCCATCCCCACATTGCCGCAGGACGCTCGACGGCGCCGCCCAGCCATATTCCACAGGCAAAAGCAGCGGCCGCCAGGGTCAGGGGAGCGCGTGGCTGCGAGGGGTTCGACACAGAAACGGTGAATCTAGCAGATGATATCCAAAGGTGTCAAACATAAATTCCATGAGATGGACCGCAGCCGCCCCGGCTGCATACCCTGGTCCGCAGGCGAGGGCGCCTGCAGTCCAGAGTTCCTCAGAAAAAGGATTGTTTTCGGCCATCTGGACAAGCTAAAGTTGTCCCCGGGAGCTTCCTATGAAAACTTCAGCCCTGAAACTGATGTCCCTGGGGATCCTTGCCGGCGCGCTTACCATAACGGGCCACGGGCAACTGAGCGGACCCAGGGCCGTAGAGGGGGCAGGCTGCGTCTGGGAAGGGGTCGAAGCCGGCTGTCTCATGGTGACCGACCGCGAGAGCGACGTCACTTACAACCTGCTGATCTCAGGAGACAAGCCCGCGCCGGGCACGGGAATTTTCTTTATGGGGACGTTGCACCAGGGCCAGACCTCCTGCATGCAGGCCCATCCCGTAGACGTAAAGAGCTGGACCAAGCGCAAGATGAACTGCTCCGCTCCGGAAAAGAAGAAGGGCCCCAGCCCATACTAGATCGTGTAGCACAGCCCGGGTCCCCGGCACGCGCTGGTTTTGCGCGTGCTGGGGTGGAGGCGCCCTCGGCTGTGCCTGCATCCTTCTCGATGTCAGGAGGCACAGGCAGGAGTGCCTGTGCCACAACTGCTCTACCGCGCCAGCCGCACTATGCTTTCAATATGGAAGGTTTGGGGGAAGAGATCGACCATGTGGATCTCCTCCACGTGATAGCCGGTCTCCATGAAGGTGCGCACGTCGCGCGCCAGCGTGGATGGATCGCAGGAAACGTAGATGATCCTCTTCACTCGCAGCGCGGCCAGCAGCTGCGTGGCCCTGGCGCCCAGGCCGGCGCGAGGCGGGTCCACCACCACCAGCTCCGGCTGCATGTTGATGCAGCGCGGCAAGAAGCCTTCCGCCGTGCTGCGCACGGGAACAATGTTCTTAAGCGCGTTGGCCTGCAGGTCGGCCGAGGAGACCGGCGCGGACTCCACGGCGAACACCTGGTCAAAGCGCTTGGCCAGATGCGTGGCAAACAGGCCCACGCCGGCGTAGAGATCGAGCGCGATGCGGCCATGGAAGTCCCCTGCCACGGTCTGCACCAGCTCGCGCACCAGGTAGCGGTTCACCTGGAAAAATGATCCGGCGCTTACGCGGAACGACCTCTCGCCTACCTGGTAGGTGAGCGCCGTATCGCCCACCGTATATTTCGGCTGCTCGGAAGCGGGCTCGCCGCCCGTGCTCTCGGCAAAAAAGGCCAGGCCTTTTACTTCAGGCGCCTTGGCTTGCAGGGCCGAGGCGAAATCATGCATGTCCGGCGCGCCCGGCGACAGATAGACCTCCAGCACCATCTTTGCGTCGGCGTGATCGGCGAAGAATTCAATCTCGCCGATGCCGGCCGGGACTTTGCCGGCCTGGCCCAGCTCCCATACCTGCTCGAGAACGCGGTTGATGAGCTTGGAGCTGATGGGGCACTCCTTCACCGGCAGCAGATCGTGCGATCCCATCCGGTGATAGCCGATCAAAAACTCCGCGCCGCCGCGCACCTTCATGCGCGAGCGATTGCGGTAGTTCCAGGGCTCGCCGGAGTGGGTAATGAGCTCGTTCTTCCACTCCAGCTTGCCGTTGCGCAGCAGCGTCTCCCGCAGGATGGATCGCTTGTTCTCCAACTGGTTGGCGTATCCGCCGTGCTGATAGTGGCAGCCGCCGCAGCTGCCAAAGTAAGGACACGGAGGCTGCACCCGGTAAGGCGAAGGCTTGATCACCTGGTCGACGCTGGCGCGGGAAAAGCTGCTTTTTTCCTGCACGATGGTCGCGCTGACCTCCTCGGCGGGAAGCACAAAGGGCAGGAACACCGTTTTCCCTTCAGGAAGACGGGCCAGGCCATCGCCGCCGTAGACGAGCTTTTCGACCGTCAGGTTCACAGATAAAAGAGGCTGAGACGTGGAATTTTAGCCTTTTCGAACAGACGCTTATGAATAAATTGTTTCTGGAGCTGCTGGATCTGGGCCCCCGGCATCTTGCTGCGATAGGGCGCGATCTCGCGGTCCGCCTCCGTCCGCAGCTCGAACAATTCGTTCTCCGTGGCGGCCAGGGTCAGCGCCGACTCGAGCTTTTCTTCCAGCACCGTCAGCCGTCGCTCCAGCTCTTCCAGCCGCAGCGGCGCCGAGCCGTCCATGGCGGCCGCTAAGTCAGTAAGTGTAGCAGCACACTCCTCCGCCACCAACATTACCGCCGGTGTGGAACCAGCCCGGCGCAGCTTTTCCGCGTTTTGCCGGAAAAACCGCGCAATCTCCTCCGCTTCCAGCCCCGCGGAGGCGCCCGGCGCTTCCCGCGAAGCGCCTGCCGCGGCCTCTTTCATCTCCTCGGCGGCGGCCAGCACCTCCTGGGCACAGAAGGCCAGGCTGTTGATCTTTTTCGTCTTCCTGGGACGGCGGTCGTAACGGTCGAAGGTGGCGTCGATGCCGCGCAGCACGGCTTCCAGCGGAATGCCTGCGGCCTTCCAGGTCTCGATCAGCGCCCAATCCAGCGTGGAGACCTGGAGAAGCGTTCCCCGGCGGCGGCAGTAATGCTCTTCAACCTCGGTAAAATAATTGAAATAATTTTCCACGGCAGGACAGCAACGATTACGACGATCCCTTCTGCTTCTGCGCCGGCTGGTTGCGCTCCCAGATAATGCGCAGCCCTTCGAGCGTCAGCAGATCGTCGACGTTCTTGATGTACTTTGAATGATCGCCGATCAGGCCGGCCAGCCCGCCCGTCGCCACGACCCTGGTATCGCTTCCCATCTCGGCGATCAGCCGTTCGAGAATGCCATCCACCAGTCCCAGATAGCCGAAGAACAGCCCGGCCTGTATGCTGCCCACGGTGTTGGTGCCGATCACCTTGGTCGGCTTGCGTATGTCCACGAACGGCAGGCGCGCCGTGTGTTCGAACAGCGCGCGCGCGGAGATGCCGATGCCGGGCGAGATCACGCCGCCCATGTATTCGCCTTTGCGCGAGACGGCGTCAAAGGTGGTGGCCGTGCCCAAGTCCACCACTACGCAGGGCCCGCCGTATTTTTCAAAAGCGGCCACGCCGTTCACGATGCGGTCCGCCCCCACCTCCTGCGGATTGTCGTACAGAACGGGCATGCCGGTCTTGATTCCGGGCTCCACGAACAGGGGCTTGAGATGGAAGTATCGTTCGCAGACCTCGCGCAGGGTGGAGTCGAGCGGCGGGACCACGGAAGAGATGATGATGCCGCGGACCTCGGCGGCCTCCACTTTCCCGATGGCAAAAAGGTTGCGGAAGAGCACTCCGTACTCATCCACGGTGTGGGTCATCACCGTGGCGACGCGCCAGTGCGCCACCAGCCGCGGCGGGGTCCCGGCTTTTCCGGCAAAGCCCGGAACCGCCGTCTCGTAGACGCCCAGCACGGTATTGGTGTTGCCGACGTCAAGAACCAGGAGCATCGGTTCTCCTTTCGGCCGGGCGCACGCTGCCGGAAATCACAATGCGCAGCCCTTTGTCGGTGCGGACGCGGAGAAAGCCGCGGGGGTCCAGGCCGTCGGTGATTCCGTTGTAGCCGCCATCCTCTTCCACGTGCACCAGCTTGCCGTGAGCGTACGAGGAGCGCGATTCCACGCGGCGCATGATGGGCTCAAAGCGCAGCGCCGGGGTGCGGATAGGGCTGCTCATGGTGCGGAGCAGGGCGCGATATTCGCGGTCCAGCGCGCGGATCAGCGCTGCGGCCACCTCCAGACGGCTGAACTCCCGTCCGCCTTCCAGCCGCAGCGAGGTCGCGGTCTCGCGCAGCTCTTCGGGAAACATCTGCTGGTTCACGTTCACGCCTACGCCGATCACCGCATGATGCACCTTGCTGCCTTCGGAGCTCATCTCGGTAAGGATGCCGCCAAACTTCTTTTCGTGGATGAGCATGTCATTGGGCCAGCGGATGTCCGCCACCAGGCCGGTAGTTTCGCGCACCGCGTCCTGCACCGCGACGGCGGCGATCAGCGAGAGCCACAGCGCCTCCGCCGGCACCATGGGCGGATGCAGCAGGAACGAGCAGTAAATCCCGGTGCCGCGCTCGGAGTACCAGGTATGCGTGCTGCGGCCGCGCCCGGCGGTCTGCTCTTCGGCAAGAAATACCGCGCCCTCCGGAGTCTCCTCCGGATGCTGGCCGGCCAGCGCCGCTCCACGCAAAGCCACGGAGTTGGTGGAGTCGGCCTGCACCACGTGATGAATGTTGCCGGAAAAAATGGTGTTGCGCACCAGCGGCGCCAGTACCTCCGGCAATAGGTGCTCCGGATTTGTCACAAGCCTATTTCCCCGCGGCCGGCGCAGGCGGAGCCTGGCGGGCTTCCACGTAGAGATCGATCTTCACGTCGCTGCCGATCATCGGCGTCGGCTTGCCTACGCCAAAATCCTGCCGGTTCACGGTAAGGCTGCCATGCGCGCCCATGACCCTGCCGCGGTTCTGCCCGGCATCCACCGGCCCTTTCATCTCGAAGGGCAGATCAACCTCTTTCGCCACGCCATGGATGGTCAGCGTGCCGTGGGCGACATAGTCGTTGCCCTTTTTCTCCACCGACTTGCTCTGGAAGGTGATCTCCGGGAATTTCTCCGCGTCGAAATAGTTGGGCGAGCGAAGGTCATTGTCGCGGTTGGCGTTGGCTGTGTCCACGCTCGCGGTCTTGATGGTGACGTTGACCGAGGACTTGCTTACGTCCTTGTCGTCCAGGAGGATCTTTCCTTCGAACCCGGTGAAATGGCCGACCACGGTGCTCACGCCTGCGTGGGTCACGGCGAAATTGACCGAAGAGTGGTTGGGGTCGATCTTGAATTCGTCCGCCGCCAGGGCAGCGCCGCATAACGACAGGACAGCCAGCATGAAACCAGGGAATTTGCGCATAGACGTAGAGTCTCTCCTTGTTCAGAGGTTGCGTGAGGCGTGGAACTAGCCCAGCTTTAGAGTCGGTCCCCGGACAGCCATTTGAATTTTGTGGCACAGGCACTCTTCTGCCCGATCACACGCAAAAGCGGCGCATGATCGGGGCCCTTTGCCTGTACAAACCCCCGAAGGGACACAGGGCACAGACAGGAGTGTCTGTGCCACATTGTCCGGACTGACTCTAAAACTGGTCTAGCCTATAACAAAAAACAGCTTGCGCCTAGAGAGGACGTGGACCGCAGCCGGGCCCCCAGCGCGCGCCGATTTTGCGCGTGCTGGGGTGGGAGCCGTCCCCGGCTGCGCTGATAACGTTTGGAAACGCAGGTGAGGACGCCTCCACCATCTCTAATGGAATCAAGCTGGAACGATCCGCATGCTTAAATCCACCGCCTGCGGTGAATGGGTCAACGCCCCAACAGAGATGTAATCCACGCCGGTTTCGGCGTAATCGCGCACATTTTCCAGGCGTATGCCGCCGGAGGCCTCGACCGGGACCGGGCGCGCATGATCGTGGACGAGCTCGACGGCGGCGCGCACGTCCTCCACCTTCATATTGTCGAGCAGGATGCTTTCGGCCCCGTGGGAGAGCGCCTCCTGCACCTCGGCCAGGGTGCGCACCTCGATTTCCACGGGCTGCTCTTCGCGGCGATTGCGCAAGGCCTTTTCCAGCGCCGCGGCCACGCCGCCGGCCAGCGCGATGTGGTTGTTCTTGAGCAGAATGCCGTCGGAGAGATCGAGGCGGTGGTTCTGGCCGCCGCCGCACCGCACCGCGTACTTATCCAGCACGCGCAGCCCGGGAGCGGTCTTGCGCGTATCCAGGATGCGCGCCTTGGTGCCGTGGATGGCGTCCACGTACTTGCGCGTGGTGGTGGCGATGCCGCACAGCCGCTGCAGCACGTTCAGCACGACGCGCTCGCAGGAGAGCAGCGCCCGCGCGTTATGGCGCACCACGGCGATGGCCTGGCCCTTGTGCAGGCGCACGCCGTCAAAGATTTCGCCGTGGCTGATGACCTCGGGATGGCCGATCACGTTGCGGTCCAGGTGTTCGTAGATCTCCAGGATGCGCGCGGTAGCGCCGACGCCGGAGAGAATGCAATCCTGCTTGGCCAGGATGGTGGCGATGGCGCGCTGCTGCGGATCGATGGAGGCGCGCGAGGTCGCGTCGCTGGTGGCGCGGTCCTCCAGCAGCGCATGCTCCAGGATCGCGCTGATTCTTCGGCTATGCCAGTCCATATTTTTTGTCGCTTCGCTCCCAAACCGCTTTAAAAATATCGTCGTGGCCAGTTTAACCAGCCCTGCATCACGCCGCTCGGCGAGCACGGGCCTCGCGGCGTACATTTTGGGGTGGGTCTTTAGCTTAACCCAGGTTGTCCAGGGCCCTTTGTATCTTCTCGCTCAAAAGCTTGAGTTCGCCTTCCTGCTTGCGCAGCCCCTCCACCACGTGCGCCGGCGCCTTGGACAGAAACTGCTCATTTCCCAGCTGCCGCGCCGTGTTCCCCAACTGTCCTTCCAGCTTTCTCAGCTCCTTGGCCAGGCGCTCGCGCTCGACGGCCGCGTCGACTTTGCGTTCGTAAACCAATGCGGCTTCGAACTGCGGCGTGGTGCGCGCGCCGGCCACCCGCGCCAGCGATTCGCCGACGAACTCGATTCCTTCGACGCCGGCCAGGCGTTCCAGCATTCCGCGATTCTCCTTGACCAGCTTTTCGACCTCGGCGCCGGCATGAATTTTGAGCGGCGTCCTGGCCTTGGGCTCCACCTTCAGCTCGGCGCGCATGTTGCGGATCTTTTCAATCAGGTCCTGGAGCAGGGCCATCTGCTCTTCCGCCTGATCGTTCAGCCGGCGCGGGTCCAGCTCAGGGTAGCGCGCCAGGGAGATGGACTTGCCCTTCGGCTTGCCTTCATACATGGCATGCCAGATTTCTTCGGTGATGAAGGGCATGAAGGGCGAGAGCAGCCGCAGCGAGCCCTCGAATATATCCCCCAGGAAGGCCAGGGCGGCGCGCGCCTCCTCCATCGGGCCGGAGAAGGCGGGCTTGATGATCTCCAGATACCAGTCGCAGAGGTCGCCCCAGAAGAATTTGTAGATCGTGCTGGCGGCCTCGTCAAAACGATATTCCGCCAGGCTCTGGTTCACCTCGCCGGCCACGCGATGGAAGCGCGAATAGATCCAGCGGTTTTCGAGTTTGCCGAGCAGGGCTTCCGGCGCGCCGGCGGTCAGGCCGGCGCCCTCCACGCGGTCCAGGTTCATGAACATGAAGCGCGCTGCGTTCCAGATCTTGTTGGCGAAGGCGCGATAGCCTTCCGTGCGGCTCTCGTTGAAAGCGATGTCGGTCCCCGGCGAAGCCATGGAGGCCAGCGTAAAGCGGACGGCGTCGGTGCCGTACTTCTCCGTGACCTCGATAGGATCGATCACGTTCCCCTTGACCTTGGACATCTTCTGGCGCTCGGCATCGCGCACCAGCGCGTGAATGTAGACGTCGCGGAACGGCACGTCGCCCTGCGGATGGCCGGCCATGAAGTGGCAGCCCAGCATGATCATGCGCGCCACCCAGAAGAACAGGATGTCAAAGCCGGTGATCAGCAGCGACGTGGGATAGAAGACGTCGAGGTCGCGCGTCTTCTCCGGCCAGCCGAAGACGGTAAAGGGCAGCAGCCCGGAGGAGAACCAGGTATCGAGCACGTCGAGGTCCTGCGTAAGTTTGGAACTGCCGCAGCCGGCGCATTTTTCCGGCGCGCTGCGCGCCACGGCGATCTCGCGGCACTCGGCGCAGTGCCACGCCGGGATGCGATGCCCCCACCACAGCTGGCGCGAGATGCACCAGTCGTGGATGTTGCGCATCCACTCGAAATACGTCTTGGCGTAATTCTCCGGCGTAAACCGGATCTCGCCCTTTTCGACGGCGGCAATCGCGCGGTCCGCCAGCGGCTGTATCTTGACAAACCACTGCGTAGAAAGCCGTGGCTCGACGATGGTCCGGCAGCGGTCGCACTTGCCGATGGCGAGCGCATGGTCCTTGGTGCCGGCCAGCAGGCCGCGCTCTTCCAGGTCGCGCAGGATCTTTTCCCGCGCCTCGTAGCGGTCCAGGCCGGCGTAAGCGCCGCCGTTCTCGTTGATGCGCGCCTGGTCGTCCATCACGTTGATCTGGGGAAGCTTGTGGCGCAGCCCGATCTGGAAATCATTGGGATCGTGCGCCGGCGTGACCTTCACCGCGCCGCTTCCGAACTGGGGATCGGCAAAATCGTCGGCGATGATGGGGATCTCGCGCTCCATCAGCGGCAGGCGCAGCTTCCGGCCGACCAGGTTTTGATAGCGCGCGTCCTTCGGATTCACCGCGACCGCCGTATCGCCCAGCATGGTCTCCGGGCGCGTAGTGGCGACGGTGACGAACTGCTTGGGATCGCCGGCCAGCGGATACCGCACCTGGTACAGCTTGCCGGCGTAGTCCTCATGCACCACCTCGAGGTCGGAGATGGCGGTCATGCAGCGCGGACACCAGTTCACGATGTACATGCCGCGGTAAATCAGCCCCTGCTCGTGCAGGCGGACGAAGCATTCGATCACCGCGCGCGAGAGGTTCTCGTCCATGGTGAAGTATTCGCGGTCCCAGTCCACCGAGGCGCCCAGCCGCTTCATCTGCCCCTGGATGGCGCTGCCGTATTGCTTCTTCCACTCCCAGACGCGGTCTACAAATGCTTCCCGGCCGAGCTGCTGGCGGCTCTTGCCTTCCGACGCCAGCTGGCGCTCCACCATCATCTGCGTGGCGATCCCGGCATGGTCGGTGCCCGGCAGCCAGAGCGTGAGAAAGCCGCGCATGCGGTGCCAGCGGATGATGATGTCCATCTCCGTCTGGTTGAGCATGTGCCCCATGTGCAGCCGTCCGGTGACGTTCGGAGGCGGCAGCAGCAGGGTGAAGATCGGCCGTGAAGCCTCCGGTGAGCCGGGCTCCGGCGTCTTCACCGAGTAGAGCTTTTCGCCGATCCAGTACGCAGCCCAGCGCTCCTCGATGGCGCCGGGATCGTAAGTTTTTGGGAGCTCGTGTGACATGCGCGTGAACAGAGGTTAATCCTTGATCTTACAGGTGGTGAGCGGATGGGAGCAAATGGAGAGGGGGATTTTTGTGGCACAGGCACTCCTGCCTGTGCTTGCGTGTGATCAGAAGGATGCGGGCACAGGCACTCGTCTGCCCATTCACGCGCAAAAGCGGCGCGCGAATGGGGCCCTTGCCTGTGCCACATCTCTAAATTATCCGGACTGCTACGCTACTTCGAGCACCGCAGGTGCCCGTCGTCGTTGATGATGTCGCCGCGGCAGCGTTGGAAGTCGTCGAGCTTGGAGCCGCGCCAGTCACCGTTGGTGGTGGCGCAGCGGGCTTCCAGATCGTCGCCGTTCACGCGGACCTCCTGGCAGGTCTGCATGTAGGAGCCCGAGGGCGCTCCAGCGGCAAAGCCGGCCGCGGCGGCCACGCAGCGCAGGTTGCCATCGTCATTGATGATCTGGCCGTGGCATTTGCGGTAATCGTCGAGGCTGGTGTTGCGCCAATCGCCGTTCACGCTCTTGCAGCGGGCTTCAAGACGGTCGCCGTGGCTCTTGATGTCCTTGCAGGTCTGGGTATACGTGCTGCCCGCGGGGCCACCGGCATGAGCGCCGCGATAGCCGCCGGGATATCCGGCATAGCCGCTGGGCGCCGCAGCGCAGCGCAGGCTGCCGTTTTCGTTGGCCACGTCGCCCCGGCAATCCTGAAATTTATCCAGCTTGGTCTTGTGCCAGTTGCCGTCCGTGGTCTGGCAGCGCGCCTCAAGGTCGTCGCCATGGACGCGGATCTCCTGGCAGGTCTGCGTGTACGAGCCGGTCGGGACGCCGCCCTGATAGTTTCCCTGATAACCGGCTGCCGGTCCATTGCTGTCGTTGCGGCAGCGCAGCGCGCCATTGTCATTCATGATGTCGCCGCCGCAGCCGCGATAGTCGCGGAGCTGCGTGGCCTCCCATTTTCCGTCCATGTCCTGGCAATTTGCCACCAGGACGTCATTGCGCACGTCGATGTTCCTGCAAGTCTGCTGATACGACCCCGATGGGACCTGCGCCATGGCGGCTCCCTGAATCGCGATCAACAATAATCCTGTTGCCCAAGGCTTGATGAAAGCTAAACGCATCTGTTCCCCCTCGTTTACCCGAGCGCGTTCCGCGGGTAGGTTTTCTCCTCTGCTTAGATTCACTGGAACTTGGCTCTGGTTGGCGAAAACAGGTACTTGGATGTGCTATAATTGCCTGTATTCCTCTGGCACATAAATTACTGTAAATGCAAGGATTTAGCAGCAATTTCGGCAGAGTCGAAGGGACTGCCGCAAGCGCTTTCAGTGTGCCTCTAATGGAGGCGATTTGCGGGCGTGAGCGGAGCGGGAGCCCGCAGCCGACATCCTGACCCTGAGCTTTGCGAAGGGAAGGATCTATTCACTATTAAGAATTGAGAGAAGAACATGGCAGATGAGCAGAACCCGCAGTTACCGTTGACGCCGCCGGGCGGAGACGGGCCTTCTTCTGGAACCCCAGGCCCAGGCGCGGCCAACGTACAGCCGATCAACATTGAAGAGGAGATGCGGCGCTCGTATCTCGACTACTCGATGTCGGTAATCATCGGGCGGGCGCTGCCCGACGTGCGCGACGGGTTGAAGCCGGTGCACCGGCGCGTCCTCTACACCATGCAGGAGATGGGCCTGCAGTACAACAAGAAATACACCAAGTGCGCCAAGGTGGTGGGGCAAGCCATGGGCCTTTACCATCCGCACGGCGACACCGCGATCTACGACACGCTGGTGCGCATGGCGCAGGACTTCTCGCTGCGCTATCCGCTGATCGACGGCCAGGGAAATTTCGGCTCGGTCGATAACGATCCTCCGGCGGCGATGCGCTACACCGAGTGCCGGCTGCAGCGGATCTCCGGCGCGCTGATGGAAGATATCGACAAGGAGACGGTGGACTTCACCCCGAACTACGATGAATCCACGGTCGAGCCCTCGGTGCTGCCGACGCGCATTCCCAACCTGCTGATCAACGGCTCGAACGGGATCGCCGTCGGCATGGCGACCAACATTCCTCCGCACAACCTCACCGAGATCGTGGAAGCGACGATCATGCTGGTGAACAATCCCGCGATGACGCTCAAGGAGGTTCTGAAGATCGTCAAGGGTCCGGACTTCCCCACGGGCGCCACCATCTACGGGCGCAGCGGGATCGAAGCCGCCTACACCGCGGGCCGCGGGCGCTTTGTGATGCGCGCCAAGGCCGGGCTGGAAGATCTGCCGCAGGGGCGCAAGGCCATTGTGATCACGGAAATTCCTTACCAGGTGAACAAGGCATCGCTGGTCAAGCGCATCGCCGAGCTGGTGAATGAAAAAGTGATCGACGATATCTCCGACGTGCGCGATGAATCGGGGCGCGACGGCATGCGGATCGTGGTGGAGCTGAAGCGCGGAGCCGAGGAGCAGATCATCCTCAACCAGCTTTACAAGCACACGGACATGCAGACCAGCTTCAGCATGATCTTCCTGGCCGTGGTGAACGGCCAGCCCAAGGAGATGGGGCTGGTGCAGGCGATCCAGCACTTCATCGACCACCGCGTGGACGTGGTGCGGCGGCGCACGGTCTACCTGCTGGAAAAGGCCCGCGAACGCGAGCACATCCTGGAAGGCTACAAGATGGCGCTGGACAACCTGGACGCGGTGATCAAGATCATCCGCGGATCGGGCTCGCGCGCTGAAGCCAAGGAAAACCTGCTGGCGGCGAAATTCAAGATTGTGGACAAGCAGATGCAGCAAAAGCTGGGCGGCGCCGAAGGACGGCTCTCGCCGCGGCAGGCCGACGCCATCCTGGAGCTGCAGCTCTACCGGCTGACGCGGCTTTCGACGGAAGAAATCCTGAAAGAGCTGGAGGAGATCCGGACCAGGATCGCGGAATACGAATCGATCCTGGCCTCGGACAAGAAGCTGCGCCAGGTGATCGTAAAAGAGCTGCAGGAGGTCAAGGAGCAGTTCGGCGACGAGCGGCGCACGCAGATCACGGACGAATCGACGGAGATCACGCTCGAAGACCTGATCGCCGACGAGCAGGTGATCGTGACGGTCTCGCACAGCGGCTACCTGAAGCGCACCCCGCTCTCCACGTACCGGCAGCAGCGGCGCGGCGGCACCGGCCGCACCGGCATGAAGACGCGCGAGGAAGATTTCGTCGAATACCTGTTCGCGGCCTCGACGCACTCCTACCTGCTGATCTTCACCAATACCGGGCGCGTCTACTGGCTCAAGGTGTATGAAGTGCCGGACGTGGGCGCGGCCGGCAAGGGCAAGCACATCGGCAACCTGGTGGCGCTGCAGCCGGGCGAGACGGTCAGGACCCTGCTCGAGGTCCGCAACCTGGAAGAAGAAAACCGCTACGTGTTCTTCACCACGCGCAAAGGCACGGTGAAGAAAACGCCGGTCAAGGACTTTTCCAACGTGATGGCGCGCGGGATCATCGCCATCGGGATCGAAAAAGACGACGAGCTGGTGGCGGTCCGGCTGACCGACGGCAACCAGATCGTATTCCTGGCTTCGCACGAGGGGATGGCGATCCGCTTTGACGAGGAAGATGTGCGCTCCATGGGCCGGCCGGCCTACGGCGTCCGCGGCATGGACCTGGACAAGGATGACTACATCGTGGGCATCGCGGTGACGCCGAAAGAAGCCAAAAAGAAGACCAACGGCAAAGGCGAAGAAGAGGCCAGCCCCAGCCTGATCCTGAGCGTTACCGAGCAGGGCTACGGCAAGCGTACGCCGATCGAGGAGTACCGGCTGCAGTCGCGTGGAGGCAAGGGCGTAATCAACGTGAAGACCACCTCGCGCAACGGGAAGGTCGTCGGCATCATGCTGGTGGATGAGTCTTCCGAAGCCATGCTGATCAGCCAGTTCGGAAAGATCATCCGCATCGACACCACGACGATCCGCGAGGCCGGCCGCTCGACCCAGGGGGTGCGCCTGCTGAACCTGGAACCTGGAGACCGCGTCGCTTCAGCCGCGGTGATCCAGGAGAAGGAAGACGAAGAGCCGAAGTTGCTGCAGTAGCGATGGGAGTGGAGACGTAGCGGTGCTACGTCTCTACGTTAAGATTTTCGTTCTACTAGGATTTCCGTTTTGCTCCGCGCTGCCGGGTTTTCAGCTTCTGCACGCCGGAGCGGGCGATAAGCGTTCGCTCCTCGATTACCGCGGCTTTCAGGCGGCGCCTTTTTACCAGCTCGGCCACTGCCGGATGGGTGATGCCCAGGGTGCTCGCCGCTTCGCTCACGGAAAGCCACTGGGAAGGGGCATACTTCTTTTTCAGGTTCAGGCGGGTGATAAGCTCAGCCGCGGGAATCCGGGAGTATGGGCCGCGCTTTCCGTATTTGAAGCTCATGACCTCCGCCCGTTTGAGATAGGCCCTTCCGTTGATGGTGGAAGGGCGCAGCCGGCCCCGCTTCACCAGCTCCCAGATGGCCTGGCGGGAGACGCCTCTGAGGCGCGCGGCTTCGCTCTTGGAAATCCATTCGGCGGCGTTGGGTTTTGTAGAATGTGTGGGCATCGGGAAGAATTTTACACCACCCGCCGGGAATGGGATCGTACTTACACTTTGCTTCCTTTGGACGAGTCGGGTAATCTTATAACCTCTCGCGGGACGCCTTATTCGCAAGACGAAAGGTGGAGAGATGAAAATTTATAAAGATATTACACAGACCATCGGACGGACTCCGCTGGTGCAGCTCAACAAACTTACGCAGGGCGCCAAAGCGACCGTGGCAGCGAAGCTGGAAGGCTTCAATCCCTGCCACAGCGTGAAGGACCGCATCGGCGTCAGCATGGTTGACGAGGCCGAGAAATCCGGCCGCATCCAGCCGGGCAAGACCGTACTGATCGAGCCCACCAGCGGCAACACCGGCATCGGCCTGGCTTTTGCCGCGGCGGCCAAGGGTTATCGCCTGATCCTGGTGATGCCGGATACCATGAGCCAGGAGCGCCGGGTGGTGCTGCTGGCGCTGGGCGCCGAGATCATCCTTACACCCGGAGCGAAGGGCATGAAGGGCGCCATCGCCAAGGCCAATGAGCTGCTGAAGCAGACGCCGAACGGGGTGATCCTGCAGCAGTTCGCCAACCCGGCGAACCCGAAGATCCATCGTGAGACCACCGGTCCGGAAATCTGGAACGACACCGACGGCCAGGTCGACATACTGGTCTCCGGCGTAGGCACGGGCGGAACGCTGACCGGCGTGGGCGAGTACATCAAGCCCAAGAAGCCGAGCTTCAAGATCGTGGCCGTGGAGCCGGTGGAGTCTGCCATCCTTTCCGGTGGCAAGCCCGGCCCGCACAAGATCCAGGGCATCGGCGGCGGCTTTGTGCCGGACGTGCTGCGCACCGACCTGATCAACGAGGTCCTGACGGCGACCCTGGAAGAGTCTTTGGAGACGGCCCGCAGGATGGCGAAGGAAGAAGGCATCTTTATCGGCATTTCCGGCGGGGCGGCGGTGGCGCAGGCGCTGAAGCTGGCGCAGCGCGAGGAGAACGCCGGCAAGCTGATCGTAGTCGTGGTGCCGGACTTCGGCGAGCGCTACCTGAGCACGCTCCTCTTCGAAGGCTTGAAGAACCAGGCGGCCAACCTGCAAACGGTCGAGGCCGACGTGGAAACCTTCTTCATGATGAAGTCGGCGTAGATCATGTAGCACAGCCGCCCCCGGCTGTGCCAGGGCCGCAGAGATCATGTAGCACAGCCGCCCCCGGCTGTGCCACTGCTATGTCTTGCGGCTGAAACGAATCATGGGCGACTCGCAGATCAGGGCGTGGGTCGCCTTTTTCATGTGGGCGAGCGCAGCCGCGGTCTCGCGCTTGAAGTTGGAGGCGACGCAGTCCGGCGGCACGATGATTTTGTAGTCGCGCAGGTGGGCGTCGTGCGCGGTGAAGAGGATGCATACGTCCGCGGCCACGCCGGTGAGGACCAGCGTTTCCACCTTCAGGTGATTGAGCAGTGAGTGCAGCGTAGTCCCGAAGAAGGCGGACGATTTGGGCTTGAGGACAAAGTAGTCGTCTTTGGCGGGCGCAAGCAGCCGGGCCACGGGCTCGCCGCGTACGCCGTCATGCAGGCAGTGCCGCACCTGTTGCTGGAAGTCCGAACGCCACTGGCCGAAGTTGTCATTCACGTAGATGACCGGAGCGCCGGCCGCCGAGGCGCGCTTCTTGAGCGCAGCGATCCAGCGCGCCGCGGGCAAAGTCTGGCGCAGCAGCTTGTCGCCTTCGGGAAACTCCATGTCGTTGATCACGTCGATCAGCAGGAGCGCCGTGGAAGACTTGCCGGGCCGCGCGCCGTGCAGGTTATAGCGATCCGCCAAGCTTGCCTCCGTAGGATGCTTGGATGCGGAGAAGCAGTCTCGGAACGACGACAATCTTATGGACTTCACCACTCTACTCGGGTTCGCCGCCGGCACGCTGACCACGATTTCCTTTGTGCCCCAGGTTTACAAGGCGTGGCGCAGCAAGCGCTGCCACGATCTCTCCTGGGGCATGCTGATCACGTTTTCTCTCGGGGTCACGCTCTGGCTGGCCTACGGGGTATTTCTCTGGGCGGCGCCCATCATCCTGGCCAATGCCGTGACGCTGGCGTTGCTGGTCACCATCGGCGTGCTCAAGGTGCGCTACCGCGGCGCCGAACCGGCGCAGCCGGAAGGAGTTCGATACACTGGAACGTGAGTCTCTCTGAGATAGTCCTTCTTTTTTGCGCGGCGCTGCTGGGCGGCGCCGTGAACTCGGTGGCCGGCGGCGGCGGCTTCATCTCCTTTCCCGCGCTGCTGTTCACCGGCATGCCCTCGATCAACGCCAACGCCACCAGTACGGTTGCGCTCTGGCCGGGAACGCTGGCCTCGACCGGCGCTTATCGCAAGGCCCTGAGCCGCGATCTGCTGAAGCGCATCGCGCCGCTGATCGTCATCACCTTTCTTGGCAGTATTTTCGGCTCGGCCCTGCTGTTGAAGACCCGGCAATCCACCTTCGACAAGATGGTTCCCTGGCTGCTTCTGGGCGCGACCCTGCTCTTCAGCTTCGGCGGGAAGATCACCGCCTGGATCAACCGCCATCGCTCCGCCGATGGACCATCTCTGGGCCGCGTGATCGGCGTTACCCTGCTGCAGCTCTGCGTCGCCATCTACATTGGATATTTCGGCGCCGGCGTGGGAATCGTCATGCTCGCGCTCCTGGCTATGATGGGGATGGAGAACATACACAGCATGAACGGCCTCAAGACCCTGCTGGCCACCTGCGGCAACGCCATGGCGGTGATCGTCTTCATCTTTGCCCGCGCGGTCTTCTGGAAGCAGGCCCTGCTGATGATTGTGGGCGCCGCCCTGGGCGGCTACGCCGGAGCCTGGCTCGCGCAGAAGATGGACCCTAAAAGCGTGCGCTACGTGGTGATCGTCATCGGCTACAGCATGACGACGTATTTCTTCTGGCGGGTGTATCTGCACGGACGAATTTGAACTGCGGGGTTTCACCGCAAAGGACGCAAAAGGCGCAAAGGAATTTGGTAATTGAGTAATCTGGTAATTTGGTAATTTAAACCTTCGCTCCATGCGTCTTCCGATCACCCGATCTCCCGATGATCCGTTCTCCCGACTCTTTGCGTCCTTCGCGTCCTCTGCGGTGAGTCCCTCGCGAATTTGACCATCACGCCCCTATCACGTTAAAATTACAAGGTTTGCCACTGGTGGAAATTCCTGCCTGTATGCGCAAAGCTCCAGGGGGAGCAATCTTACAAGTTATTTAAGTCCTTTCCGGCCAATGAGCTGGAACGGGAATGGAGAGAGTTATGTACGCGGTGATTCGCGCCGGAGGGAAGCAATATCGCGTCTCTCCCGGAGACGTAGTGAACATTGAGAAGCTGCCCGCCGGCAACGGCGATACCGTTGAATTCAACGACGTGCTGGCAGTCTCCAGCCAGGAGGGCACGATCGGACCGGGCGCAGGCGCCGTGGTGAGCGGGCAGGTGATCGATACCGGACGCTCCGACAAGATCCTGGTCTTCCACTTCAAGCGCAAGAAGCAGTACAAGAAGATTTTCGGACACCGGCAATCCTTTACCGCGGTCCGGATCACCGAGATCGCCTTTGACGGCGAGCGTTTCACCGCGCCGGACCTGCCGGCTCCCAAGCCGAAGAAGCAGAAGGCCGAGGCCGCCGAAGGTGAAGCTGAAGCTCCCAAGGCTGCCCGCGGCAAATCCAAGGGCAAGCCGAAAGCGGCCAAGAAGAGCGCTTCGAAAAAGAGCGCCGGCAAAGGCAAAAAGAAGTAGCGAACAGAGGATTTGAGCCATGGCACATAAAAAAGGTTTAGGCAGTTCCAGGAACGGGCGCGACTCCAACGCGCAGCGGCTGGGAGTAAAAGCTTTCGGCGGACAGCTTGTCCCCGGCGGCACCATCATCGTGCGGCAGCGCGGCACGCGCATCAAGCCCGGGGCCAACGTCGGGCGGGGCAAGGACGATACGCTTTTTGCCAAGGTTACCGGCACCATCAAGTTTGTCGACAAAGGCACCAGCGGCCGCTACGTCATCGTGGAGCCCGCCGAGACCGCGTAGCCTATCGTGTAGCACAGCCGCCCCCGGCTGTGCTCCCTTAGTATCGGGAATCATGGACCACAGCCGCCCCCGGCTGTGCCCACGAAGGAGTAAACCCATGCCAAGCCAAGTAAAACCTGTTCCAGAAGGCTACCACCATGTGACGCCGTACCTGGTGATCAAGGGCGCGGCCGCAGCCATTGATTTCTACAAGAAGGCTTTTGCCGCCGTGGAGGTCATGCGCATGCCGCAGCCCGATGGAAGGATCGGCCACGCCGAGCTTAAATTCGGCGACTCATTCGTCATGCTGGCCGATGAATTTCCCGAGATGGGCATAGTCAGCCCCGCCACCCTGGGCAATACGCCGGTCGGCCTGCTGCTCTACGTCGACGATGTCGATAAGACCGTGGAGCAGGCGGTGGCCCTGGGAGCGAAGATCCAAAAGCCGGTCGCAGACCAGTTCTATGGCGACCGCACCGGCACCATCGAAGATCCCTTCGGGCACAAGTGGACGGTCGCCCGCCACATGGAAGATGTAACGCCGGAAGAGATGAAGCGCCGTATGGCGGCGATGGCAAAGAAAACATAGATCGTGTAGCACAGCCGCCCTCGCCTGTGCTTCTTTAAGTATCGTGAATCATGGACCACAGCCGCTTCCCGGCTGTGCTGCCGAATCCCCGCATCGAACTGTACAATCAAATATAGGCATGTTCATCGATGAAGCAATCATTCGTGTGAAGGCCGGCGACGGCGGCAATGGATGCATGGCCTTCCGGCGGGAGAAGTTTGTCCCGCGCGGCGGCCCTTCCGGCGGCGACGGCGGCCGCGGCGGCGACGTGGCCATGGAATCCAGCGAGCGCCACAACACGCTGGTGCACTTCCGCTTCAACCCGGAATACAAGGCGGAGCGCGGCCGGCACGGCGAGGGCTCCAACTGCACCGGACGCGACGGCGAGAGCGTCGTGCTCAAGGTCCCCGTGGGGACCATTCTTTACGACAAGGAGACAGGCGAGCGCCTGCACGATTTCTCCCGGCCCGATGAGCGGATCGTGGTGGCGCACGGCGGCCGCGGCGGACGCGGCAACCAGCACTTTGCCACCAGCACGCACCAGGCGCCGCGCGAGCACGAGCAGGGCTTCCCCGGGGAAGAAAAGACCTTGCGGCTGGAGCTGAAGCTGCTGGCCGACGTGGGGCTGGTGGGCTATCCGAACGTCGGCAAGTCGACCCTGGTTTCGCGCATCTCCGCGGCCAAGCCCAAGATCGCCGACTATCCATTCACCACGCTGCAACCCAACCTGGGGGTGGTCACGATCGGCGAGATGCCGTACGACCAGAGCTACGTGGTGGCGGACATTCCCGGGCTGATCGAAGGCGCTCACACCGGCACCGGGCTGGGCACGCAATTTCTGCGGCACATCGAGCGCACGCGCGTGCTGGCGCACTTGATCGACGTCTCTGACGCCAGCGGACGCCCCGATCCCATCGCCGATTTCAACGTGATCATCGGCGAGCTCAAGAGCTTCGGCGCCGGCCTGGAGCAAAAACCCATGGTGCTGGTGGCTTCCAAGATGGACGTTGCCAACCCGGAGAAGATTGCGCGGCTGCGCAAGCACGCGAAGAAGCTGAAGCTCGATCTCTACGAGATCTCCGCGGTGACCGGCAAGGGCATTCCCGAAGTAAAGTACGCGTTGGGCAGGCGCGTGGCTGAGATTCGCGCCGGAACTTACGAGCAGCCCCGGCCCGCAGCGCGCAAGAAAGCTTCTGTCCGTAAGGGAAAGAAGAAAGCGGAGGGCGTAAAGCGCATCCCCAAGCGCGCGGCTTTCAAGAAGAGGCAGAGCAGATAAGACATGAAGAAGGACGCATGGCCGGCTTGCGCGCCGAGCAGCCTGTTTCAGGAGCGTGATCGAAGCTGGTGAAGAGAGGCGCTCAAGCGGTTTGGAGCGTAGCGACAAAAAAATGAAGGTTGCTTTATTCGGCGGAACCTTTGATCCGGTCCATCTCGGTCATCTGGCGGTGGCGCGCGCCGCCGCGGACAAGTTTGACCTGGGCCGCGTCTACTTTGCTCCCGCGGACCTGCCTCCGCATAAGCAGAAGCGCCGGCTTACCGACTTCCAGCATCGCTTTGCCATGGTGGCGCTGGCCACCACCGACGATCCGCGCTTCGTTCCTTCTCTGCTCGACGCGCACACCGGCCAGCCTAACTATTCGATCGATACCGTCCGGCGGCTCAAGAGCACGCTCAGGAAAAGCGACAAGCTGTACTTCCTGATCGGCATCGACGCCTTTAAAGACATCAGCACCTGGCACAAGCCGGTGGAGCTGCTCTCTGCAGTCGAGTTCATCGTGGTAAGCCGGCCGGGGTTCTCGCTGGCCGACGTGGGCAGCTCCCTGCCCGAGCCGCTGCGCCCCGCCGGCGCTGCCTTGCGCGCCGCGCGCCACCAGCAGCCCGAGGGCACGCTCGCCCTGGACGGGGCCATGATCCATCTGCTCGGCGCCGTGCGCGAGAAGGTCTCCTCCACGCAGATTCGCAGCGCGGCCGCAAAGCCGGTGAAGCAGCTCAGCCGCTACGTCCCCCGGCTGGTGGCCGAGTACATCAAGAAAGAGCATCTCTACCTGGGCGGCGCTGGAGCGGAAAGCACAAACGGGCACAAAATGCTATCTTTTGAAGAGTCCCGCCATCGCCATGCGGGCAGGAGCCATAAGAACGGATGAATCTGGAAATCAGGCAGCAGGTCGCGCGCGCCGTAAAGGCCATTGAAGGCAAGAAGGGTGAGGATGTCGCCATTTTGGAGATGGACCGGAACAGCGGGGCCTTTACCGACTATTTCGTGGTCTGCTCCGGGACCAACCCGCGCCAGATCCAGGCCATTGCCGATGACGTGCAGAAGCAGCTCTCCGAGGTCGGCCAGCGCCCCAACAGCATAGAAGGCTACAACCAGGCCGAATGGGTCCTGCTCGACTACGTCCATTTCGTGCTGCATATCTTCTCCGAACGGGCGCGCAAATTTTACGACCTGGAGCGCCTCTGGAAGTCGGCCAGGCGGCTTACCGCGGCCGACCTGGGCCGCAAAGCGGCGGCGAAGAAGGCCAAAAAATCGCCGGCGAAAAAGAAGGCCACGCCTCGGACGGCCCGCGCCAAGGCCGGCGCGCACACCAGGAGAAAGCCGCGGAAGTCAGCGTGAAGCTGCAGATCGCCTGGATCGGAAAGACGAAGGAAGCCGCCATCCGCGCGCTCACCGAGGAGTATCTGAAACGGATCTCGCGCTATCTGGGCGCGGAGTCGCATGAGATGCAGAGCGAAGCGGCGCTGCTGGAGCTGGCCGCCGGCACCGCCGGCCGCACCGCGCCGGTGCTGGTCCTGCTCGACGCCCGAGGACGGCAGTTCACCTCGGAAGAGTTCGCCGAGCTGCTCCGCGACCAGCAGGACCGCGGCACGCAGAATCTGTTCTTCGCCATCGGCCCGGCAGACGGCTTCAGCGACAAGGCCCGCCACTCCGCCGACCTGATCCTTTCCTTCGGCAAGATGACGCTGGCCCACGAGCTGGCCCGGGTGGTCCTGCTGGAGCAGGTCTACCGGGCATTTACAATCTTAAAGGGACATCCTTATCACACCGGGCATTGAGCAGTCAGCACTCAGCACTCAGGTGGTCGGAGCTGGAATAAGGCGAAGCCCGGAGCGGGAATAAGGCGAAGCAGGCGAGACACGTATCAGGGCACGACTTTAGTCGTGCCATCAGGACGCGAAATAAATAGAAAGCCCCTTTAGGGGCGACACCGGCTTTAGCCGCTGGAACCGTAGCGAGAGTATGGCAGATATCCATCGCGGTCTTATCATCGTCAACACCGGGCCTGGCAAGGGCAAGACCACTGCCGCTATGGGCACGGCGCTGCGCGCGGTCGGCAACGGCATGAAGGTGCTGATGCTTCAATTTCTCAAGGGCTCCTGGCATTACGGAGAGCTGGACGCCGCCAAGGCGTTCGGCGGCAACTTTGTGATGAAGCAGATGGGCCGCGGTTTTGTGAAGGTCGGCGGGGCGGAGACCGATCCGGAAGACGTGCGCCTGGTGGAAGAAGCCTGGCGCGAGGCCGAAGCCGCCATCTTCTCCGGCGAATGGGACCTGGTGGTGCTGGATGAGATCAACTACGCCATCACTTACGGCATGCTCGACCCGGCCCGGGTGGTGGAGACTCTCAAACGCAAACCTGAGCGGGTGCACGTAATCTTGACGGGGAGGAACGCTCATCCGACAATCATTGAGCTGGCCGATACGGTCACCGAGATGAAGCAGGTGAAGCACGCCTATGAAAAAGGCGTGATGGCGCAGCGAGGGATTGAATACTGATTTATGGGCTGAAGCCGGAAAGTTGAGTCCACACATTGGCATGGTTTAAGCGCGAGTCCAGCGAGATCCAGACAACCGAGGAAAAGCGTGTGCGCACCGAGGGGCTCTGGGTGAAATGCGAAGGTTGCCGGCAGATCATCTGGAAAAAAGAGCTGGAGGACAATCTCAACGTCTGCACCAAGTGCGACTATCATTTCCGCATCGACTCGGCCCAGCGGCTGATGCTGCTTCTGGATGAAGACAGCATCGAGACGCAGGACGAGAACCTGGCCTCCACCGATCCGCTGAATTTTTCCGATACCCGCCCCTACAAAACCCGGCTGGAGAAGAGCCGTGATGTCACCGGCCTCAAGGACGCCATCATCAACGCCACCGGCAACATCAACGGCCGGCCGGTGATCGTCAGCGCCATGGAATACTCCTTTATCGGCGGCAGCATGGGCGCGGTGGTGGGCGAGGCGATCACGCGCGCCATCGAGCGCGCCTGCGAGCAGCGCAAGCCCATCATCGTGGTCTCCGCCTCCGGCGGCGCGCGCATGATGGAGGGCGTGGTAAGCCTGATGCAGATGGCAAAAATTTCCGCCGCGCTGGCCCGCCTCGATGATGCCCGCGTGCCCTACATTTCAATTCTCACCGATCCGACCACCGGCGGCGTCACCGCCTCCTACGCCATGCTGGGCGACCTGAACATCGCCGAGCCGGGCGCGCTGATCGGCTTCGCCGGGCCCCGGGTCATCGAGCAGACGATCCGGCAGAAGCTGCCGGAAGGCTTCCAGACCAGCGAATTCCTTCTGCAGCACGGAATGCTGGATGCCGTGGTGCACCGCAAGGAGATGAAGGCCTACATCTCGCGCGCGCTGGACTTCATGACTCCAAAGGCTGCCTGATCTGTGCCGGCCACCTATGAATCCGCGGTAAGCAGCCTGCTGGCCCTGGGCCACGAGCTTACCTCCAACCGCAAATTCGATCTCGATCATATGCGCCGGCTGGCTGCGGCCCTGGGCAATCCGCAGCGTAAGCTGCCCAGCGTGCTGATTGCCGGAACCAACGGCAAGGGATCGACGGCGGCTACGCTGGCCGCGATCGCGCAGGCCGCGGGCTATCGCACCGGACTTTACACCTCGCCACACCTGCTGCGCGTGAATGAGCGGATGCAAATCAACCAGGAGCCCATCAGCGCCGCCGAATTTGCCCTGATCTACGATCGCGTGGAGAGCGCCGCCAACCAGCTTGTGGCGGCAGGAGAGCTGCCCTGGCATCCCAGCTTTTTCGAGATGCTCACCGCCATGATGTTCGAATATTTCGCCAGCGCCGGCGTGGAGCTGGCCGTGCTCGAGGTGGGCATGGGCGGACGGCTGGACGCCACCAACATCGTGGAGCCCTGCATCTCCGTGATCACCGATATCGACTTTGACCACCAGAAGTTCCTGGGAAATACCCTTCCTGAAATTGCGCGGGAAAAGGCCGGCATTCTGCGGCGGAAAGGCACCGTGGTCCTGCTTCCGCAGCATCCGCTGGTGAATGACACGCTCGGCAGGGAGATCATGGAGCGCGAGGCGCGCGCGGTGAGCGCCGTGGAGCACATGCCGCCCTTGACGCCTGAGGCGGAGCACGCGAGCGTGCGCGGCCGCAGCCGTTTTCCCCTTACCGTGATGGAAAAAGAAATCCTGGTCGATTCGCCGCTTGCCGGCCGCCATCAGCTGCGCAACCTGGCACTGGCGATCACCGCCGCCGAAGAGCTGAACCGCTGCGGTTTTCGCATCCTGCCGCAGCACGTGGAGCAGGGTGTTCGCGCCACGCGCTGGCCGGCGCGGTTCCAGGTGTTTCCTCCGGAAGACGACCTTCCCGAAATCGTGCTGGACGTGGCCCATAATCCCGCCGGGGCCTGGGCCTTGCGCGCCGCGCTTTCGGAGTTCTACGAAGACCGTCCACTCACGCTGGTCTTCGGCGCCATGCGGGACAAAGCCATCCACGAGATTGCCGGCATCCTGTTTCCGCTGGCCGAGCGCGTGATCGCCACGCATGCGGAGAATCCGCGCGCGGCCACCCCGCAGGAGATCGCCGAGCAGGCGGCGCACACGCAGACCGAGATCGTCGAGGCGGAGAACGTGCGCTCCGCCCTGGAACAGGCCTGCCGGCTGGCCGGACGCGCCGGCGTGGTTGTAATCACCGGCTCGATTTATATTGTGGGCGAGGCCCTGGGCATGCTTGCCCGCGGGCCGGTCCGGGAGAGTGCGTGACCGTGGCAGAGATGACCCAAGTGCAGGCTGGACCTTCTCGCGAGCTCCGGGGCGCGCGTCTTGTGCTCTCGCATCTGCGCTCGTACCTGCTCTGGGACCCGCTGATCTGGCTCTACACCATCGTGCTGGGAAGCATATCGCTCGTGTGCTCGTTCTTCGATCCGTCCGGCCGCAGGCAGCATAAGATAGCGCGGCTCTGGGCCAGGATGATCCTGGCCACCATCGGCGCAGCGCCGCACGTGGAGGGCCTAGAAAAGCTCGACACCGCCAAGTCGCAGGTGTACGTGGTGAACCACCTCTCGGCCCTCGATATCCCGGTCCTGTACGCCTATCTTCCGTTTCAGTTCCGGATCCTGGCCAAGCGCGAGCTCTTTCATTATCCCTTTATGGGATGGCATTTGCGGCGCTCCGGCCAGATCCCTGTGGCGCTGGAAAATCCCAAAGCATCTGTGCGCAGCCTGAACCTGGCGGTGGCGGCGCTGAAGCAGGGCAAGTCGCTGGTGATCTTTCCCGAGGGCGGGCGCTCGCCGGATGGCCAGCTGCACCCGTTCATGGGTGGGGCATTTTATGCAGCCATCAAGGCCCAGGTGGACGTGGTTCCCATGGCCCTGGTAGGGACCTTCGAGATGCTCAAGATGAATACCTGGCACATCCGGCCCGGACCGCTTCACCTGCTCGCGGGCGAGCCTGTCTCCACCGCGGGCATGACCTCGCGCGATCTGGAGAAAATCACGCGCCGGGTGCAGGATGTGATCGCCGGGCTTTACTATTCGCACGCCGCGGTACCGGACTTGCGCGGGGAGAACCCGGCAAGCCAAGAACCAGGAAAGTAAAAGTGGAATAAGATCAGTATTTAGTACTTAGTATTTAGCCGCAAGCTTCCGGCTGTATCGCCACTCCGAAGCAGCCTCAATCTTCCAGGCAAAGCTAAATACTAAATACTAAGTACTAAATACTACTTATGACTGTGAACACAAAAGACGAGAGCAAACCGAGGGTCGCCATAGCCGAGCCTTGCTCCTACGATCCGGCGTACAGTAACCGCGCCCTGGAGCCCTATCTGCGGGCGGTGGAGGCTGCCGGAGGCGAGCCGGTGGTGGTGTCTCTGGCCAGCGCTCCGGAAGAGATTGCCCGCACGGTTACCGGGTGTTCGGCCGTCCTGCTGACCGGAAGCAGGGCCGACGTGGATCCGCAGAAATACAATGCGCTTCGGCATCCCCAGACCGCCGTGGCTGATAACCTGCGCGACGCCGCCGACGAGCTGCTGCTTCAGGACGCCTATAACCTGCGCAAGCCGGTCTTCGGAATCTGTTATGGATTGCAGTCGCTGAACGTCTGGCGCAGCGGGACTCTGGTGCAGCACATTGAATCACCGGTTGACCATTCCGTGGGCGGAAAGGTCCCTGTAGCGCATCGGGTGCTGGTGGAAGATGGTTCAATGCTGGCCCATGCCATCTCCGGGGAAGAGCGGTCGATCCCTGTCAACTCCAGCCACCATCAATCGGCGGAGGTTGCCGGCGACGGGCTGAAGATTGTAGCCCGCTGTCCTGAAGACCAGGTGATTGAGGCGCTGGAAGGCACGCAGCCCGGGCACTTTGTGCTCGCCGTGCAATGGCATCCGGAGAAGGATTTCGAGCGCGATCCCGTTTCCGCCAACCTCTTTCGCACGTTCGTGCAAGCGGCGCGAACATGGGCCGCAGAGCACGAATAGAAAAAACAGCTCTCACCACTGATGAGCACTGATAACACTGATGAGAAAAATAATTTTGATCAGTGTTATCAGTGTGAATCAGTGGTAAATGCATTCTTTGAGTAAGGCCACGTAAACCAGCAGCAATATTGATTGTGCTCACGTCTCTTTTTAAAATCTGAAAATGTTCCCCCCGGATGTCGATTATGGCGAATGGGTGGTTCAGACCAGGAGATCAAGTACCTGTAACCGGAATATACACAGCAAATCACGAGGGGCACCGGGATTCGCACGAGGTGTTTGCAGCCGAGGGCGAAACATTCCCAAAATGCCGGCAGTGCGGAGCACGTGTGACCTTTGCCTTGTCTCAGACGGCCAGCCACATCGAAAAAGACAAGGGCTTCGGCAAAGCCGCGCGGTCCAGGCCGGTAAAACACCGCAAGAAAAAATCTGCTGGAGATGGATGATGGGCGGAGCTTGCTCTCATGGCGGTTGTTCCGTATCGTACTCAACATGCCGGAGACAGGGATAGTTCTTTCGCTGGAAGGGCGGGTTGCGGTCGTGACCGGAGGCTCGCGGGGGATCGGCGCGGCGATCGTGCGGCTTTTTGTCCAGGCAGGAGCCCGCGTGGTCTTCAATTATCAGAAAGCGGCTGCGCAGGCCGAGGCGCTGGTAGCCGAGTGCGGCGGGGAGAGGCAGTGCCTCGCGGTGCGCGCGGAGCTCTCCTCCAGCGACGCGGCCCGGACCTTGGTTGACGCCGCGGTCAGGCAGTTTGGCCGGCTCGACATCCTGGTGGGAAATCACGGGGTTTGGCCGCCGCAGGATATGCCCATCGACCAGATGCCGGACCAGCAATGGCGCTCCACCCAGGCCATCAACGTGGAGAGCCTTTTCGGCCTGGTCAAGCACGGCGTCGGCCAGATGAAGCGGCAGCACTCCGGCGGACACGTGGTGCTGATCAGCTCCACCGCCGGGCAGCGCGGCGAAGCCTTCCATTGCGATTATGCCGCCAGCAAAGGGGCGATCATCAGCATGGTGAAGGGGCTTTCCACGGAGCTGGCGCGCGACGGCATTTACGTCAACTGCGTCGCGCCAGGCTGGGTGGAGACCGAGATGGCCGCGCCCGCGCTGCACGATCCGGAGATCGGCAAGCGCGTCTTTGCCACCATTCCCCTGGGCCGGGCGGGAAAGCCCGAGGAGATCGCCGCAACCGTATTATTCTTGTGCACGCCGCATGCAGGCTTTATTACCGGCGAGATCCTCAACGTGAACGGCGGGGCCGTGCTGGTGGGATGAGCCAGGCAGCTGCTCTGCTTATTTTGGCATCCAAGGAAACTGAGATCCCATGAGAATTTTCGCCCTGCTCTGCTTATGCCTGGCCACCATGGTGGGCCAGGACTCCCCGGCGCCTAAGCCTGCCGGCAAGGAAGTCCCCAACCAGCAGAAGGCGCGCGCCGTGATGGATCTGATGATCCAGGCCATGGGCGGGCAGGCCTATTTGAGCGTGCAGGACTCCTATTCCGAAGGCCGCCTGGGCAGCTTTCACAATGAAACGCTGGAAGGCTGGAGCCTCTACTACCGGTTCTGGAAGTGGCCGGACATGGAGCGCACCGAGCTGACCAAGCAGCGCGATGTTGTCCGGCTCTACCTGGCCGACAAGGCCTACGAGATCACCTATAAAGGCATTCAGCCGCTGGATCCGGAGAAAGAGGAGCGGGTGCGGCAGGGGCTGATCCGCCGGCACTATTCGCTGGAAAATGTCCTGCGCGGCTGGCTGAGCGAGCCCGGTATCCTGCTGCTCTACGAAGGGACCGGCATCTCCGAAGGACAGATGGCGGAGAAGGTGACGATCATCAATTCCAAGAATGAATCGGTCACGCTCCTGATTTCGCCGGAGACGCATCTGCCGCTGGAAAAGCGATTCAGCACGCGCGATCCGCGCTATCGCGACCGCGATGAAGAAGCTACGATCTACGGCAACTGGAAGATCATCCAGGGAGTCAATACCCCGCGCATCCAGTTGACCCGCCACAACGGCGAAACCATCTACCAGGAAATTATTTTAAGTATCACCTACAACACTCACCCCGCGGAAGCGCTGTTCGATCCTAGCAAGGCCAAGATCAATCCGGTAAAGGTCCAGTGATAGTGCCGCAGAAACGTGGCTATCAGCGCATATCTGCGTAAATCTGCGGCAATAACCATCCAGCCACGATTCTGTGGCAAAAAAACAACACAACTTGTTATCGGCGACGGTGTAATCTCTTGAGTAGGAATCACTTGCCTTTCGAACAGACAATTCGGACTCCCGTAGAATGCCGTGGAGTCGGGTTGCATAGCGGAGAGCCGGTTACACTTCGAATCCTGCCGGCGACGGCCGGCACCGGCATCGTCTTTCACAGAGTTGATTTGGACGGGTTTGAAATTGAGGCAATAGGCCGCAATGTGGCCCGCGTCAGCTACGCCACCAGCCTGCAGAAAAAAGGCGTCTTCATCTCCACCACGGAGCACCTGCTTTCCGCCTTTATCGGAATTGGCCTGGACAACGCCATCGTGGAGCTGAACAACCTGGAGCTGCCGATTCTCGACGGCAGCGCCAAGCCTTTTGTCGACATGGTGCTTGGGGCCGGCCTGAAGAAGCAGCGCCGCAAGCGCACCTACCTGCGCATCATGCGGGAAATCGAGGTCCGCGAGGGCAACAAGTTTATCGCCGCTTATCCGGCGCCGGGATACACCGTGGCCTACAAAATCAATTTTGCTCCGCCCATCGGAGAACAGGCCTTCGCGGTCGATCTCTCCCGTGACCTTTATCGCAAGGAAGTCGCGGCAGCGCGCACCTTCGGCTTTCTGCGCGAGGAGCCCGCGCTCAAGAACATGGGGCTGATCCGCGGAGCGTCAGAAGAAAATGTGATCGTGCTGACCGATACCGGAGTCAAGAACGGCCCTCTGCGCTTCTCCGACGAGTTCGTGCGCCACAAGGTGCTGGACCTGATCGGCGACCTGGCGCTGCTGGGCAAGCAGGTGATCGGCCATATCGTCGCCGACCGCGCCGGCCACGCCATGCACACGGCGCTGGTCTCGCGCCTGCTGAAAGATCGCTCTTTATGGGAAGAGACAACCGAAGCCGGCCAGTCAGAGGAATTACCCGACCGCCTGCCCGCAACCACGGCGCACAGGGAAGCTTGAGGAATCACCATAATTTATAAAAGAGTGGAGCGCAGGCGTCCTCGCCTGCGTTCCCAAAACATTCTTCAGCGCAGCCGGGGACGGCTGCGATCCACAATCTTTTTAGGGAAAGATCCGGTCAAACTGAGGCATTACCACCCATTCATCTTGTAAGGATACAGGGCACAGGCATTCTTGCCAGTGCCCGATCAACTTGCAAAAGGACGCAGGCACAGGCAGGAGTGCCTGTGCCACAATTCGCGGCTAAAAATTTTAAACGGTAGTCGCGTTGATGAACATGGCGCCGCCTCCCAGGGGCAGCGCGCGTTTTTCCAGCCATGTATCCAGATCTTTAAAGCGGAACTAAGATTTCTGTATCCCATAGCCACAGTGCCGGAACCAAGCGGCGGCATTGTCAGCAGTGATGGTTTGCAGCGCTTCGGTGACAGCCCGATCCAAGGCTTCGGCGGTGCGTGATTTGGCTGTGCGCAAATACTGTTTGAATTTCGACCAAGCCATTTCGATCGGGTTCAGGTCCGGCGAGTAAGGCGGCAGATACAGCAGTTCTGCTCCGCGGGCTTCCACCAACTCGCGGATGCCGGTTACTTTGTGGGCTGACAAATTGTCCAACACGACAACATGGCCGGCCTGGAGTTTGGGGCTCAGCACCTGCTGCACATAGGCGGTGAAAATATCACCATCCGTAGGCGAGGGGATCGTCATGACCGCCTCGATGCCACGCTGGCTCATAGCTCCCAGCGTGGTCAAGATCTGCCAATGGCTCTGCGGCGTGGCTTCGTGGATGCGTTGGCCCTTGGGTGCCCGTCCCCACAAGCGTGTCATTCCCGTCCTGACTCCGCTCTCGTCCAAGAAGATCAACTTCTCCGGCGCAATGGTGGCAATGTGGGCTAGAAATTCCTCACGCCGCTTGCGGTTTTCCTCGCGGTCGCGCTCGCTTGCCTGCAGCGATTTTTTTTCGCCGCAAGCCCATCTGCCGCAATACTTGTCCCACCCGGCTTTTGACCACGTGCACGCCCTGACGCACTAACCGTTCGTGCAACTCGGCCTCGGTCAAGTCTGGTTGTTCCCGCAGCCACGTGCGTAACTTCTCCTGGGCCGCGGCATCGATCCGACTGACAGGACCATGGCGCCTCTGTACCGGTCGTTCTTTCTCTCCCGTGGCCAGTTGCTGCTTGCGGATCTTCTTGGCAAAGCCCCAGCTCACACGAAACTGTACCGCCAGTTTTTGCAAGCTTCCTGCTCCCACCTCATACGCTTCCAGAAGCTTGCATCGCAAATCATCCGAATAGGCTTTCGGCATTTTTAGCTGCGGAGTTTCGCCAATCCCAAATTACCTCATATTTGTGATTTGGGGTATAACTACTTTAGTTCCGCTTTAATTCATGAAAGAGTGGAGCGCAGGCGTCCTCGCCTGGCGTTCCCAAAACATTCTTCAGCGCAGCCGGGGACGGCTGCGATCCACAATCTTTTTAGGGAAAGATCCGGTCAAACTGAGGCATTACCACCCATTCATCTTGTAAGGATACAGGGCACAGGCATTCTTGCCAGTGCCCGATCAACTTGCAAAAGGACGCAGGCACAGGCAGGAGTGCCTGTGCCACAATTCGCGGCTAAAAATTTTAAACGGTAGTCGCGTTGATGAACATGGCGCCGCCTCCCAGGGGCAGCGCGCGTTTTTCCAGCCATGTATCCAGATCTTTAATTCATGAAAGCGTGGAGCGCAGGCGTCCTCGCCTGCGTTCCCAAAACATTCTTCAGCGCAGCCGGGGACGGCTGCGATCCACAATCTTTTTAGGGAAAGATCCGGTCAAACTGAGGCATTACCACCCATTCATCTTGTAAGGATACAGGGCACAGGCATTCTTGCCAGTGCCCGATCAACTTGCAAAAGGACGCAGGCACAGGCAGGAGTGCCTGTGCCACAATTCGCGGCTAAAAATTTTAAACGGTAGTCGTCGCGTTGATGAACATGGCGCCGCCGCCCAGGGGCAGCGCGCGTTTTTCCAGCCATGTATCCAGGTCTTTTTTGGCTTCGGCGGAGAGCACCTGGAAGCGTATTCCGGCGCGGCCTTCCGCAGTTGCCCAGACAATCTCTCCCTTGATATCCAGCGCGCGCTTGTTTCCGGGCAGGTTCAGCCGGACGCGGGCCGCTCCGCCTTCATCCAGCTTGCGCGAGCACTCAACGGAGATTCCACCATGGCTGATGTTGGTGATGATCAGCGGAAGTTCGGCCCCCTGGTCGACCAGGATGGCCCCCGTGGCCTTTACCAGGTGGCGATGGTAGCGCCGGCGCTCCCGCATAATAAGACCTTGCGCAGCGCGAATGCTGCGCGTGGCCCGCTCGATCGAGATAGGCTTGTCCAGGACGAAATTGGCGCCCATCTCGAACGCCTGCTGGATCGAGGTCTTGCCGTTGATCAACGCGAAAGCGATGCAGCTCTTGTTGGACTTTCCCTGGCGCAGCTCGCGCAGCACCACGGGGCCGTTCGTCAGGTCGTCGCAATCCACCAGCAGGGCGTCATACTTCCGCCGCGTCAGGATATGACGGGCCTGATCGGAGTTGTTGGAGAGATCCAGGTCGATGTTGGCAGCGTCCAAAACGCGGCGTATCGTACGATGTACCTCGGGGTCTCGGCTGAGGAGGAGCGCTTGCAAAGCCATGACATCCAAGGTATCCAAACTGTAACCTTGGGCCAAGTAACCAACGTAACGGCCCCTGTGCCAGAGCGGTGATGGCACCTTCGATCTAAGCCGCGGAACAACCTATGGCAGACAAAGTTTATCTCTCGCTGGGCTCCAATCTGGGCGACCGGGCGGCCAACCTGCGCCAGGCCATCCGGCGGCTGGAAGAGCTGGGCTCGGTAAGCGCCGTCTCCAGCTTCTATGAGACTGAGCCCGTTGAGGTTGAACAACAACAGCCCTGGTTTTTGAACTGCGCCGTGGAGCTCGAAACCCCGCTGCCGCCTCGCGAGCTCCTTTCCCGCACCCTGGCCCTGGAGCAGTCGATGGGAAGGGTGCGCCGGGAGAAAAAAGGGCCGCGGACCATCGACGTCGATATCCTCCTGTTTGGCAACGTAACGATGGTTACGCCCGATCTGACCATCCCTCATCCTGCCATGGAGCACAGGCGCTTTGTTTTGCAGCCGCTGGTGGAGATCGCTCCGGAAGCCCTTCACCCCGGGCTGAAGCGCACCGCGCGCGAGCTCCTGGCCGCCCTGCCGCCGGATGCCGGCCTGACCAGAGTCATATGATTTTCGGGCACAGGCAGGAGTGCCTGTGCCACAATTCGCGGCTAAAAATTTCTAAACGGTAGTCGCGTTGATGAACATGGCACCGCCTGAGGCATTACCACCCATTTATCTTGTATAAGGATACAGGGCACAGGCAGGAGTGCCTGTGCCACAATTCGCGGCTAAAAATTTCTAAACGGTAGTCGCGTTGATGAACATGGCACCGCCTGAGGCATTACCACCCATTTATCTTGTATAAGGATACAGGGCACAGGCAGGAGTGCCTGTGCCACAATTCGCGGCTAAAAATTTCTAAACGGTAGTCGCGTTGATGAACATGGCGCCGCCTGAGGCATTACCACCCATTCATCTTGTATAAGGATACAGGGCACAGGCAGGAGTGCCTGTGCCACAAAACATATGGCTATCCATGCCGATCCGAAAACCGGCTGAAAATCATTTACGATTACCGCGTGGAAACCTCCGCCATCGGCCGCCTGCTCGAACCCTTCGCCAACCTCGATGAACAGCGGCTGCGGCTTATATCGATATATATCGATGTACTTCTGAAGTGGAACGCGCGCGTCAATCTGACGGCTGTGCGCGATCCCGCGGAGATCGTGACCCGGCATTTCGGGGAGTCATTTTTTGCCGCCCGGCTCCTGTGCTCCCAGCCGCCGCACGGCCGCGTCATCGATCTTGGCTCCGGCGCCGGCTTTCCCGGAATACCCATGGCCATGGCAATGCCGGAAAGCCGGTTTGTCCTGATCGAATCCCAGCAGAAAAAAGCTACTTTTCTACGCGAGGCGATCTTCTCGCTCGGGCTGAAGAATGCCACCGTATTTGCAGGCCGGGGCGAGGACTATCCCGACCAAGCCGACCTGGTGACCATGCGGGCTGTAGAGCGCTTTGATAAGGCCCTGCCTGCCGCCCTTGAACTGCTCGCGCCGGAAGGGCGGATAGCGCTGATGATCGGCGCTGCCCAGCTTCCGCAAGCCAAATCTCTGGCCCCAAAGGTCGATTGGGCCGATCCCGTCGTGGTTCCAGGGGGCCATTCCCGCATCCTGCTGGTAGGCAGCAAAAAAGCAAAAGTGGGATAAAGTGCGCTCTTTGTCATGAATTTCAGTGGAGAAGTGGCAAAATCGGATGAAATATGGTGCTTTCGGACAGGGGGAGGCCAGTTAGAACCAAGATAGTAAACACCTGTGTTCCACGTGGAACATGGAGCACAGCCGGGGGTAAATCACAGCCGAATGCGGCTGTGTTACAAGGCTTTCTATGTTCCACGTAGAACATGCACTATTTTCCGGCATTGCGCATTTCTCCCCGCTCCGCTACATTCAATCCGGCGCTTCTCCAGGACGCTCAAGCGATCCAAACTCCCCATGGGACGAGTTATTGCTGTTGCCAACCAGAAAGGCGGAGTGGGCAAAACCACTACTGCCATCAATCTTGCAGCCTCCTTTGCCGCTGCCGAGATTCAATGCCTCCTGGTCGATTGTGATCCCCAGGCTAACTCCACCGGCGGACTCGGCTTTCCCCGAGATCCGTCCCGCATCAGCACCTATCATCTGCTATTGAGCGAGGCCGGGGCCGGCCAGGCGGTCGTCGCAACTGAGCTGGAAGGGCTCAGCCTGATCCCCTCGCACAAAAACTTGATTGGGGCAAACCTGGAGTTGGTGGCAGCCGAGGAGCGGGAATTTCGCCTCCGGAATGCTTTGGCCACAGTGCGCGACCAGTTTGACTTTATCGTCCTGGACTGCCCGCCGGCCCTCGATCTGCTCACCTTGAACGCTCTTGTGGCAGCCGACTCGGTTCTGATTCCCATGCAGGCGGAATACTTCGCCCTGGAAGGCGTCAGCGAGCTGCTGGACACGATTGAGCGCCTCCGGCAGAGCTTCAATCCCGGCCTGGAGATCGAAGGCGTGGTCCTGACCATGTACGACGATCGCACGCTCCTGGCGCAGCAGGTAACCCAGGAGCTCAAGAAGTTTTTTGGCGACAAGCTGCTGCGGACCGTGATTCCACGCAACATACGCCTGGCTGAGGCGCCCAGCTACGGCAAACCGGTCCTGCTCTATGACGTGCGCTCACGCGGCGCTGAGAGCTATATCCGCCTGGCTAAAGAGCTGATGGAACGGGCACAACAGCAGGGACTGGCTGCTCAACTGGAAGTGCAGACGGATGCCGCTGAAGTTACCATCGCCAACGAATTGAAAAGGGTAAACGAATCATGATGAACGATAAGCGCAAAGGGCTCGGCCGCGGCTTGGAGTCGCTGCTACCGTCCCGGCCTGCTCCATCTCCCATCGCCATGACGGCGCCTGTGGCCGGATCGCAGGAGATATCGGTGGAGCTGATCGATCCCAATCCTTACCAGACGCGCCGCAAGATCAACGAGACGGCCCTGGCTGAGCTGGCTGAATCGATTCGCATGAGCGGCGTGGTCCAGCCGGTGGTGCTTCGCCCCGCAGCCAATGGACGCTTCCAGCTCGTCGCGGGTGAGCGGCGATGGCTGGCCTCAAAGCGGGCCGGCAAAGCCACGGTTCCCGCGGTTGTGAAGCAGATTTCCAATGAGCAGGCCGCGGAGATCACCATCATCGAGAACCTGCAGCGGGAAGATCTCAATCCCATGGAGCAGGCCCGCGCCTTCGAGCGGCTGAGCCGCGAATTCGGCCTCACGCAGGAAGAGATCGCCGCGCGAACCGGCAAGGACCGCGCCAGCATCGCCAACTTTATCCGTCTGCTGAAGCTCCCTGAAAACCTGCAGGAAGCCCTGGAGTCCGGCGCGATCAGCTTCGGCCACGGAAAGGTCCTCCTGAGCCTAGTGGGATTTCCCGAGCAGTTGGAGCGGGCCGCGCGCGAGGTGATGGAGAAGCAGCTCTCCGTCCGCCAGACGGAAGAGCTGGCCGCCCGATTGCTGAACCCGGAGGCGGATGAAGCTAAACCGCAGAAGGCGGCGCAGCCGATCGATCCCAACGTGCGCGATGCCCAGCGCAAGCTGGAGCAATCTCTGGGTATCAAGGTGGAGATTCACGATCGCAACAACAAGGGCAAGATCATTCTGAAATACGGCTCGCTCGACGACTTTGACCGGATTGTGGAGGCGCTGGGCGGAGAATAACTATATCGATGGATATCGATATATTCTTGTAATCCCCGAACCCGCGTTCTTTGCGGGTGAGGGAGCCCTGCCTTAACGGGAATTTTTCAGGGGCCCTTTGGCTCCCGCAGAGGTCCCTCCATTCGCGTCTGATAACTTGTCAAGATGTACTACTTCGCGCTTGCCCGGAACAGCCCGGCGCGCTAGAGTAGCGCCAGCCTCCAGAGGTGAAGGAAAAGGGTCTTTGAAAATTTAGTTTCAGGGGCTTAAAGCCCCGGTTAGTTATGGCACTTACGGCCCGGCTTAAGCCGGGCCCTGATACGTGTCTCGTATTCAAGCCGGGCCCTGATACATGTCTCGTATTCAAGCCGGGCCCTGATACATGTCTCGTATTTTTTGAAACATGCTCCAGTCGTCTGCAGTGGGGACGAATTTGCGGCCCTCTGCCGATTGGGATTGGGCTTGGGATTGGGTGACCCAAGGGTGACGCCTGGGTCACCCAAGGGTCACGCAAGGGCGACGCAAGGGTCAAGTTGCAGATTGGCTTTTATTTTCAATGAAAGTTGGAAAAAGGCCGGGTGGGGGCCGAATAATTCCCGAATTTTAGGTGTCACAACCGTTAGCGGATTTAAGTCCGTAGGGGTCCCTCACCCGCAAAGAACGCGGGTTCGGGATTTCAGAAAACTCAGTGCCGCAGCCCGGACCAGTTTTCCGCGATCACGATGGAGTTGCCGGGATTGCTGGGATCGTACTTGATGGAGGTCATCAGCCCGGAGCGGCAGGAATGCAGGTCGACCATGTGGCGGAGCGTGCTGACGTCCTGCGAGGCCTCGTAGCTGACACCGGCGACGTCGTAGTGATAGATGAGCAGCTGCAGCTCGCCGGAGCCGTGGGTCTGCATTTCGTTCACGTCGATCACGGTGCCGTCGGTGATGCGGCCGGTCTCGCTCAGATGAATGCGGCGCTCGCGCTCCAGCTGATCGGGGGTCTTGCGGCGCTTGCGGGCCCAGGCCACGCCTGCCACCAGCAAGCCGGTCCCAGCCAGCGCTAAAAAAGAATATAGACGAAGTTCACCGTTCATAAATCAACGTCTCCGGAAAGACGTTCGGCCAATCCATAGATGAGTGTAATCCAACTCAGGTTGAAGAAAAATCCGCAGGAACACCTATCCCAAACATACGGGAACCTGACTTTTTCTTTTGCGCTCCCATCAAGAATGGCTTCCAGGGCAGAAAATCGCAAGGTGACCATAGTTTCTTGAACGTTTGCACCCATGGTAAGTGCTTGAGGTTCAAAAGCTCCGGCCTTCGGCCAATCCCATCACTCGCCCTCGATGACGGGGTTCGTGAGCGCGCCGATCCCCTCGATTGAAACCGTTACCTCATCGCCTGCGACCAGCGGCCCGATGCCGGCCGGCGTGCCGGTCAGGATCACGTCTCCGGGCAGCAGCGTCATGACCTGCGAGACAAACCGCAGGACCACGTCCACGGGGAAGATGAACATGGTGGTGCTCTCGGACTGCTTCACCTCGCCGTTGACGCGGGTCTCCACCCGCACGCCTTTCCAGGGATCGATCTCGTCGGTCACCAGCGGCCCGAGCGGGCAGAAGGTATCAAAGCCCTTGGCGCGGGTCCATTGGCCGTCTTTTTTTTGCAGATCGCGGGCCGTGACGTCATTGGCGCAGGTATAGCCCAGGATGTAGGGCCGGACATCGTCTTTGGGGCCCAGGCCACGGCAGGGTTTGCCGATCACGATCGTGAGTTCGCCTTCAAAATCCACGCGCTGGGAGAGCCGCCGGGGCCGCGCAATCTTCTCTCCCGGCCCGATCACGCTGGTAGGAGGCTTGAGGAAGATCAAGGGCTCGGTAGGGACTTCGTTACCCAGCTCCTTGGCATGCTCGCTGTAGTTCCGTCCTACGCAGACGATCTTGGAAGGACGCGCGGGCTCGAGCAGCCTGGCCGAAGCCAGCGGCAGCCGGGGAGCTCTTTCTGTGCCGGGAAACACCGGAACCGGACCGTCCGGGGCCGTCGCGGTGATGTACTGGACGCCACCGGAATTTTCAATGAGCCCGAACTGCGGCCCTTCAGTCGAGACAAAGCGGCAATATCGCATTCCTTGAGAGCTCCAATAAAGGGACAGGGACTTGCCTGACCATGGGCAAATCCCTGTTAGATTCCAGCAATAGATTAACGCAAGTCCCGGGCTACTGCAGGTTCGCCACCTGCTGCGCGGCCATGTTGCCGATGATTGGGGCCTTGAACTCCTGGTTGTTATAAGCCTTCACCACCATAACCACCCAGAAAACCACCATGGCGAGCCATAGCAGAAGAGTCAGAGGGCCAAGAATCAGCCAGGCAATTCCGGAGGTTACCGCGCCGGCAATCAGCCCGAAGATGTGCAATCCAATCCAGAAGACAAACGCGGCCGCCGCGTAGAAAACCGATTGGAACGCGTGAAACTTCACGAAACGCTTCCTGTTGTAGGGCTCGATAAACAGGAAGATCAGACCTACGATCCAGATATAGCTCAGCGCCGCGGCGACATTGTCCGTCATGCCTGAGCTGGCCGTTCCTGCCTGCGCGGGTTGAACGGCAGCCCCCGTTGTTGTAGTGACGCTCTGCCCCGACGCAGCGCCACAAGCTCCGCAGAACCCCGAACCCTCGTTGAGTTGGGCCCCACACTTTGCGCAAAATGCCATAAACCTCACTCCTTCCGAAATTGCTTTTGATGGTGGAGAATTTGTTGTGTTCAAGCTTAGCCCGAACCTGCCCCGTTAGGGAAGAAAACTTATTGCTTAATTACAGGATTTAAGCCTGCCAAAATGCGACAAACCGGCCTGAAGCCCTTAAGCCGCTCCTTTGGACTCTCCCAGCACGACCCGGATATCCAGCTTTTTCTTGCCCCGGTATACCGTAACCGTGACCGTATCGCCGGAACGATGGTTCTGCATAACGTGGGAGAGGTCCTGCTGGTCTTCAATGGATTGCCCGTCGATGGCGACGATCAGATCGCCTCCCAGGGTGATGGGAATATTGCCCAGGTAGGCCCTCTCACTGCCGCCGCGGAGCCCCGCATGATCGGCCGCGCTGCCCGGCACCACCTGCACCACCAGCAGACCGGAATCGGCCGCCAGGCCCATTTGGTCGGCCAGCTCAGGCCCTATGGGGATGGTGCGAACGCCAATCTCCGGCCGCCGCACCCGGCCCAAGTGAACCAGGTCGTCCAGCACCGCTTTAGCCGTATTAATAGGGATGGCAAAGCCGATGCCGGCGCTCTGCTCCACTCCGCCGGTAAGAATCATGGTATTGATGCCGATCACCTGGCCCCGGGCATTCAGCAGCGGACCGCCGGAGTTTCCGGGGTTAATGGCCGCGTCGGTCTGTATGGCCTCGTCGATAAAGCCGCGCTGCCCCTTCAGCGAACGAATGGAGCTGATGATCCCGCGCGTCATGGTGCCGCTGAGCCCAAACGGGTTCCCGATGGCATACACCTTCTGCCCCACCACCAGGCTCTTGGAGTCGCCGATCTCCGCCTGCGGCACGGATTTGTTAGGGATCTGAATCACAGCCAGATCGTGAACCGGGTCTGTGCCCACAATCTGGGCTTTATACTTCTTCTTGTCGCTGGTGGTCACCTCCAGCTGCCGCGCCGCCTCCACCACGTGAAAGTTGGTAAGGATGTGGCCTTCGCCGTCAATGACGAAGCCCGATCCCATGCCCTGCTGCGGCACCGCGCCGTAGAAGAAATCGAAGGTCACCGCGGTCGAGGTGATGTTCACCACCGAGGGCAGCGCCTTTTTGTAGACGGCGATGTTGTTCTGCTCTTCCGGATCGTAGGAGCCGGGTCCCGCGGCCTGGGTCAACTCAACGTGCGATGGCCGCGTTACCCAGGAGGGGGCCAGTGGTCCGTTGAGCCGGTTGGTGACATAGTAAAAAGCAGCTACAAGAAGAACAGCCAGGAAAATAGGACGCAAGAACTTCATTTGCTCACCATTATAGAAAACATGGACTACAGCCGCTTCGGCTGTGGTCAAGTTGCCGTAAGCCTCTTGAGCTCGGCATAGACACTCTCTACCTGCCGCCCGGTGGCCTCAACCGGGCCGGAATTGTCGATGACGAAATCCGCGCGCCGTATCTTTTCCTTGTCCGGAAGCTGGGCGCGGGAGCGGCGGTCCACTTCGGCCTGGGCTTCGGCCTGGTTGAGCCCGGCACGGCGGGCCAGGCGGCCGGCTTTTTGGGCGGCATCGCAGCTCACCACAACGATCTTGTCAAAGCGGCCCTCGACGCCGGCTTCCAGGATCAGCGCCGCTTCTACAATTACGATTGCGTTGGGATCGCCGGCTGCCATCTCGCGCATCCACTGCTCCTGCCGCCGGACCACTGCCGGATGCACAATCCTGTTTAGCTCTTCCACTCGTCCCCCGTCAAATGCCAGGGCGGCGAGCTTGGGACGGTCGATTTCGCCGTCGGTCCTGACAATTTCGCGGCCGAAGCGCCGCACCAGCTCCTGGTAGACCTCTTCTCCCGGACGATAGAGCTGATGCACCAGCACGTCCGCATCGACTACCTGCGCGCCCAGCCTGGAGAACATTCCCGCCACCGTGGATTTGCCGCAGGCAATGCCGCCGGTCAGTCCGACGCGAATCACCGCTCTGGGCTCCGCGCGCCCCGGCGCATGCGGCAAGCCTTCACCGTATTGGCCAGAAGCATGGCGATCGTCAGCGGGCCGACTCCGCCCGGCACCGGCGTAATGGCCCCGGCTACCTCGCCGGCATGAGGATCGACGTCGCCCACCAGCGTCGATCCTTTTTCGGCAAAGGATTTTTCCCGCGCGGCATCGCCCAGGAAAAACTTCTCGAATTCGCTGCGCTCGGTGATCTTGTTGATCCCCACGTCGATCACCGTGGCCCCGGGCTTGATGAAATCCCTGGTCACGTAGCCGGGCCGGCCAATGGCCGCGATCAGGATGTCCGCCTGGCGCGCCGTCTGCGGCAGGTCGCGGGTCTTGGAATGGCAGACGGTGACGGTAGCGTTGTTGTTGAGCAGGAGCATCGCCACCGGTTTGCCCACGATGTCACTGCGCCCGATCACCACCGCATGCCGGCCCTCGATGGCGATGTTGCTGCGGCGCAGGACCTCGATCACCCCCGCCGGCGTGCATGGAACCAGTCCGGGCCGCTGGGTGGAAAGATTGCCCACGTTCATGGGATGAAATCCGTCCACGTCCTTTTCCGGCGAGACGGCAAGCAGGACCTTCTTTGCGTCCACCTGTGAGGGGAGAGGCAGCTGCACCAGGATGCCATCGATCTCGTCGCGACGGTTGAGCTGCTCAACCATCTGCAGCAGCTCCTCCGTGGTAACGGAATCCGGAGGCGTGAGCGTCTCTCCGTGTACGCCAACCTGCTCGCAGGCCTTTACCTTGTTGCGCACGTAGATCTCTGAAGCCGGGTTGTGGCCGGCCAGGATCACGGCCAGCCCGGGCAGAAGACCGGTCCCGCTCAGCTTGCGAACATCCTCCGCGACTTCGGCCCTGATTTGCGCGGCGATCTTGTTACCGTCAAGAATAGTGGCAGCCATGGTTTTTGTAGGAAACAGATAATCTTAGCAAACCGGGGAAATCGCCGTAATCGCGCCAGATCGCCGTAATCGCCGAAATCGGAAAACCTTGTTTCCGGAGTGAAAATTGCTTTTTATGCCTTAAAGATCGATTTCGGCGATTCCGCGCGATTACGGCGATTTAAAATGGTGCAATGATGCTGAAGCAATTTCTTGATGCCTTGCGCTGTCCTGCTCCGGAATGCCGCAAGCCTCTGAACATGGCGGCGGATGGGAATTCCTTTCAATGCACCGGCTGCGGCCGCATCTATCCGGTGCGCGACGGCATTCCCGTGCTTCTCGTCGACCAGGCCAAAATCCCCAGCCAGCCTGTTCGTTAATCCCAGGCTTTAGTACACTGTGTTGTCTAAAACGGGATGAGCCATGCAAGGCGCGTCAAAAGCGGAACAGGTATTCCAATCCGGCGACAAAGTACCGGAATCCGGGGTATATACGGTGATCCATGAGCATCACCGCCCCAACCACGCCGCCACTATTTTCAGGGGCGAGCGGTTTCCGGCTTGCGCCCATTGCGGGCGGCAGGTGCGTTTTGTCCTGGTCCGTCCGGCGGCGCTTATCTCTGAGGATTCGGATTTCCACCAAGGGCCCGGAGGCTCCAAGGAGTGATTCGTAAAGTTACATCGAGGCTCAGGTAAAAAAATAGTTGTCAAGACATGAACGCAGCATATAAATTTTTTCTGGTTTAACCATGCAAACCAAGAGACAAGCCGCCACGCTTCGACTTATTCGTCCGCGATACGAGCAGCCGCGCCTGAAAGGCGGAGGCAAGCCGCGTCCGCACTCCGGGCGCCCGGACCGTCCTGAAACCCTGTTCAGCGCCGGCGAGACCGTGCGCGAAACAGGCATCTATGAGGTCATCCATGACCGCGGCCACCGCGAAGCCCATGAGGTGGTCATGCTGAACGGGGATTCCTTCCCTGCGTGCGATACCTGCGAGAACCGCGTCCGCTTCCGCCTGGTCCGGACTGCGCCTTACATCTTCCAGGACGAAGACTTCGGCGAGCCCGATTAGACCAGTTTTCGGATCGGTCCGGACAGGTGTGGCACAGACACTCATGTCTGTGCCTGCCGCCTTCATTAGCTACTTCTGTTTGTAGACGACGCCGCCCTTCATCACCAGCACCGGGCTTTCCAGCAGCGTCACGTCCCGCGTAGGATCACCGTTCACGGCAATCATATCGGCAAACTTGCCCGGTTCCAGCGCGCCGATGCGGTCCGACCAGCCCAGCAGGTCGGCGGCGTTCACCGTGGCGGTCTGGATGGCGTGAATCGGCGTCATGCCCATCTGCACGTAGACCGCGAATTCACGGGCGTTGAGGCCGTGCGGATACACGGCGGCGTCGGTGCCGAAGGCGACTTTGACTCCGGCATCGAAGGCCCGCCTCAGGTTCTGGCGGCTCACGGCGGTCACGGCCTTCATCTTGCCCAGATACATGGCGGGCAGGCCGATGGCGGTTGCGTTTTCCCGCATCCAGTCGCCCAGGTACTGCGTGGGCACCAGATAGGTGCCGTGCTCCTTCATGATCTTGATGGCGGCATCGTCGATGTAAGAGCCATGCTCAATGGAGTCCACGCCGGCCAGGCTGGCCCAGGCGATCCCCTGCGCGCCGTGGGCGTGCGCCGCCACCTTGCGTCCCAGGCGATGCGCGTCCGCCACAATGGCCTTCATCTCTTCCAGCGTGTATTGCGAAGCCTGAGGATCGTCGCCCTTGGAGAGCACGCCGCCGGTGGCGCAGATCTTGATGACGTCGGCGCCATACTTGATGATCTCTCGCACTTTCTGCTGCACGTGCTCCACGCCGTCCGCAGTGCCGTCGGCCCGGGCGTGCCACTCGTAAGGCAGCAGGTTCTGGTCGCAGTGCCCGCCGGTGATGGAAAGAGCAGGACCGCTGACGATCATTCGCGGGCCGGGCACCATCCCCTCATTGATGGCGTCGCGCAGCGCGACATCGGCATAGCCGCTGGCTCCCACGTTGCGCACCGTGGTGAAGCCCGCCTCCAGCGTGATGCGCGCGTTCTTGGCCCCGACCAGCGCCTCCTTGGGCAGCGATACCCCAAGCTCCTGGTAGCCGAAGTTAGGATCGAAGGTGATGTGCGTGTGGGCATCGATCAGCCCGGGCAGAAGCGTGGCCTGTGGCAGGTCGATCACCTTGGCTCCCGCCGGCGCCGCGCCGGAAGCCACGGAGCTGATCTTGTCGCCCTCGATCGTGACCAGAACGTTATCGAGCATCTTGCCGGTCTTCACGTCGAGCATGTGTCCGGCGTGGACGTAGCTCTTTTGTGGCGGAGCCGCGGCCCCAGGCCCAGCGGTCTGGGCCAGGCTGAAAGTAGAGCAGACGATCAGGACGAAGAGAAGGTTTTTGGTTTTCATAGGAAGCGCGGATTATAACATCGCCGAAATCGCGCGGAAGCGCCGGGATCGCCGTAATCGGAAAAACCTTAAACCGCGGATATACGCGGATCAACGCGGATATTCAAAATTCCTGTAAAGCTTGTTTTTATCCGCGATCATCCGCGCGAATCCGCGGTAGAGAAGTTTTGGTTTTTCCGATTCCGGCGATTACGCGCGATTCCGGTGATCACGGCGATTTCTAACGAAGAAACTCGGTCTTCAGCGGGTATGCGGCTGAGCCGGGCAGATGGCCGTTGACCTTCAGGATCTTCACTCCGGGGTGGAGATCGTAAACCGGAGACAGGGCGATGGCGCCGGCCTCGCGCAGCACCATTTGTTCCGCCATGCCGTTGGAGACCACGGGCACGGGCTCGCGAGCGCCGCGATGCGCGAGGCGCTTCTTTCTCCAATACTGCTGGTATTGGGCCTCGCTCATGCGAAGAACGCGGCGGAGCAGCACGTCGCGCTCGCGAGCGCTGGGCGCCCGGACAATCGCCAGCACCGGCGTGCCGTCCTTCCAGAACTCCTGCGTGCCCAGAAAGATGCTTCGCAGTTGCGCCAGCGTCAGCGATTCCGTAGCGTTTCCCGGGTTTACGATCACGGCAATGCTGTAGTCGCGCGTCTGGGCGGACGCGGAAAGCATGGCGAGAGCGAGAAGCGTAATGGTCTTCAGGATGTGACGGTGGAATAACACTGTGCACCTTGCATGGGTCCCCATCCTTTCCGCAAAGAACGCGGAAAGAATGGGGTCACCAGTTATTTCCAGTATTGATCGCGCAACTGGGTCTGCTTATTGACCAGTGGAATCTCCTGGCCTTGGATGAAGACGTGCTTCACGTCGGTCCGGACGTCCAGGGGATCGCCATTGGCCACGACCACGTTGCCAAGCTTGCCCACCTCGAGCGAGCCCAGATCCTTGTCCACCCCCCAGATCTGCGCGGGGTTGATGGTGATGGCCTTGAGCGCCTCTTCCGGGGGCAGTCCAAAGGCGACGGCATAGCCGGCGGCGTAAGGCAGGTCGCGGACCTTATGCGCATCGTAGGAGGCAAACGCGATCTTGACGCCGCGCTTGGCCAGCTGCGCCGGCAGGCTGAAGACCGCATCGTAACGCTCCGATTCTTTCGGCTCGGCGTAGATGGGGCCCACAATCACCGGCAGCTTCGTGGCTGCGATCTTGTCCACCAGCGATGCTGAGTGGGTTACGTGGTTCAGGATGACCTTCAGATGGAACTCATTGGCCAGGTCCAGCGCCGTGAGCACGTCGTTTGGCTCCTCGGCGGCCAGCACCACGGGTTTCTTGCCGTGCAGATAAGGCAGTAGCGCCTCCAGCTTCAGGTCGCGCTTGGGCGGAGCGCCGGCCTTGTCCTTCTCGTCGGAAGAAGACTTTTTCTTTTCATAGGCCGCCATTTTCTGGTCGTAATCCTGCGCGTCCAGAAAGGCCTGGCGCAGCTGCGTGGCCATGCCCATGCGCGTGAAGGGGAATTTGGCCGACTCAAAGCTCTGGTTGCGGCGCTGCCTGCCGGTAAAGTTCAGCGGCATGGCGATGTCGCGCACCACCAGCATCTCGGTTGCGGAAGGGCCGTCCAGTTGGATGAAGGAGTCCTGGCCGGGCAGCGTATCGGTGCTGGCCGGCGCGACAATCGCGTTGGTGACGCCGTTGACGCGCGCCACCGGGATCAGCGCTGTCTCGGCGTGGAAGGCGTCCGCAACGTGCATGTGCGGCATGATCTCGTCGCTCGGCTCGATTTCATCGTTGGTCGAGCGGTCGGCGGAGATCTCCACCAGGCCAAGGTGCGTCTCCGAATCGATGAGGCCGGGATAGACCGTCATCCCGCTTACGTCGATGACCTTGGCGCCCCCGGGCACCGCCGTTCCCGCGCCGCCTACAGCGGTGATCCGGCCGTTCTGCATCACCACCACGCCGTTCTCAATCACGCCGCGCGTGATGGTGAGAAGCTTGCCGCCTTTCAGCGCCACGGCCTGGTTGGCCGCCGGAGCGGAAACCGCCGGCTGCCCGGCCGACGCAGGCTTGGATTTTTTTGTCTGGGCCGCGGTCGCGGCTACAAGAAGACAGACCACAATCAGTTTCTTCAGCATGATTACTGCACCTCCTTGTAGTGGGTGAGCCCGAGTCCGGGCAGCGAGCGGTCGAAGAAAAGGTCGCCATCGATCAGCACCTTGTCGACCAGCGCGGCCGAGGAGAGCGGATAGCTGTTCCAGATCGTGATGTCAGCGTCCTTGCCTACGTCGATGGAGCCGACGCGGTCGTCTACGCCGATGATCCAGGCTGGGTTCAAGGTGATGGCCTTCAACGCCTCCTCTTCCGTGAGGCCGTAATGGATGGCTTTGCCGGCGTCCTGGTTCAGGCGGCGCGTCAGGTCCTCCGAGTCGCTCTTGAGCGCCACGCGGACGCCTTTGTGCGCCGAGATGGCGGCGTTCCAGGGAATGCCGTCCCAGGCTTCATACTTGAAGCCCCACCAGTCAGGCCAGGTGGCGATGGCCACGCCGTTGGCGGCGATCTTGTCCGCTACCTTGTAAGCTTCCAGCGCGTGATGGAAGGCGCGAATCTTGTAGCCGAACTCCTTGGCAATCTCCATTTCGGTAAGGAACTCGTCGGCGCGGTAGCAGTGGATCTGCACCAGCAGCTTGCCGCGCAGGATGTCGGCCAGCGCCTCCAGCCGGAGATCTCTCTTGGGCGGCGTGGGGTCCTTATCGCCCTTCTTGACCTTGGCCTCGTAGTCGTCCCACTGGCGCATGTACTCGCGCGCCTCGATGAAGGCCGCGCGCATGACCTCGAAATTACCCATGCGGGTGGAGGGAAGCTGGTTTTTTGCTCCGTAGACGCGCTTGGGGTTTTCGCCGCTGGCGAACTTGATCGACTGCGGCGCGCCGGGAAAGAGCAGCTCGTCGCGGCCCAGGCCGTACTTGTGCTTGATCACGATGGACTGGCCGCCGATCATGTTGCCCGAGCCGTGCAGCAGCAGCGAGGTGGTCACGCCGCCGGCCAGCGCGCGGTAGATCGCCTTGTCGTTATAGTCGAAGGCGTCCCGCATCATCATGTGCGGCGTAACGGGATTGGTGGGCTCGTTGATGTCATCCGACAGCGCGATGTGCGAGTGGGCGTCGATAATGCCCGGCATCACCCATTTGCCCGCGGCGTCGATCACCGTGGCGTTGGCCGGGGCCTGCACGCTCTGTCCCACGGCCGCGATCTTGCCGTTGTGGATGTAAATGCTCCCATTTTCGATCTTGCCGTGGGTCACCGTAAGGATGGTCGCACCCTTGATGACCACGTCATTATGAAAAGTTGGGGCCTGGACAGGCGGCTTCTGGTTCGGCGTGGCGTTCTCGCCGGCTGCGCCGGCCTTGGTTTCACTTCCGGGAGTGGCTCTTTCAGGACTGGAGGGGTTTTGCGACGGGGCGGGCTGCTGTGGATTCGAAGGCTGCTGCGCAATGACGAAACTGCTCAACACCCAAATCAATGACACGAGCATCACCCCGTACAGGTACGAGCGACGCGCCATTTGTGACTCCTAGGGAGGAATGAAGAACGAGCGATTCTAAATCAGCAGTCAGCGCTCAGCAATCAGCAATCAGAATCGGGTGATCGGGGCATCGGAACATCGGGTCATCGGGAAAGGCAAAACCTTACCACTGATGGCCCGATGACCCGATCGCCCGATGATCCGATTCTCTGGTGCTAGAGTATCCCTATGCGGGCCGTAGTCCAGCGCGTGAGCCGATGCCGTGTGGCCGTCGGCGGAAACTCGACCGGCGAGATCGGCGCCGGACTGCTCGTCCTGCTGGGCGTCGGCAGGAGTGACAACGAGGCCGCAGCCGACTACCTGGTGGAGAAGATCATCGGCCTGCGCATCTTTGAAGACGCCGAAGGCAAGATGAACCTTTCCGTCCAGGAGGCGGGCAGGGCGGTGCTGGTGGTCTCCCAGTTCACGCTCTATGGCGACGTGCGGCGGGGCCGGCGGCCCTCCTTTGACGCCGCGGCGCGCCCAGACGAGGCAAAACGCCTGTACGAATATTTTGTTGCCCGGGTCCGCGCGGCGGGCTTGCGCTGCGAGACCGGCCAGTTTCAGGCCATGATGGAGGTCGAACTGGTGAACTCAGGGCCGGTCACGATCCTGCTGGATTCGGAAAAAACGTTCTGAATACTCTTTGGTTCGTCATCCCGAACCCCGTCAACGCGCGCGCGCAGTCATCAGCGCGCAAGTAGGGGTGAGGGACCTTGTGTTTCTTTCGAAGACACATCGTTCCCTAAACTGCCCTAAACGCAAGGTCCCTCCGGCCTACTCGCGCCCCGATGACTGCGCGCGCTCGCTTAACGGCCGTCGCGATGACGAGATTTAAATGGATTAAGCTCAGTTATCTTCAATATCGGAACAGATACGAAAGTTTTATAAACACCTGCCGTCCGTCGTTGAGGAAGGTGTTGCGCGTGCGCAGAAGGCCGTCAAAAGACTGGCCCGGCGCGCAGGCCAGGCCGCCACAGAGGCGCTGCAGTGATGGATCGATGTTCTGGAGATCGCTGTTATAGCCCACGTAGATCGCCGTGCCGGGATTCAGCAGGTAGGTGAACAGCACGTCGCCATTGAAGTTCTTGGTATTTTCGAGCGTGCTCAGGCCGGGATTGGCGATGGTGGTGACGTACTGCCCGATCATGCGCAGGGAAAATTCCTTGGTGAACTGGTAATTCCATTTTGAGCGCATGATGTGGTTGTTGAAGATGTTCAGGCCGGTGTCCTGGTCGAGCAGCCGCGTCATGATATAGGTGTTCTCGATGGTCAGGCCCTTCAAGGGCCGCACGGTGCCGCGCAGGAACGCCGTATTCTGGTAGGCCAGCACGGGCGGTCCGGTGCGCGGGACGAAATTGGTGGCGGTGCCCCAATCCATCTCCGCCACCAGGTTGAGCCATTTGAAGAACTGCGTCCGCAGCTCGGCCGCGCCGGTAACGTGGGTGTAATCCTGGTTCGCCGCCAGCGTGGAAAAATCCGAGGGCCGCAGGCGCTCTCGCTCCCAGTTCACGGCGGCCACGAAGGCACTGTTGTGCGGGAAGTCCCATTCGTAGGTGGAGTTGAGCTGATGGTTCAGCCGCACGCCGTTGTGGTCCCACAGGCTCAACTGGAACACGCGCGGACCATGCGAGATCAGGTGCTTGCCCTCAGGACGAAAGGTCCAGCCCCCGAAGTTGCTGAAGCGGCGGTAGTCCGTGCGATTGATGAAGCCGGTCTCGGTGTCAAAGCCCGCGGCAATGTCCTGGTACATGGTATTGAATTCGAGAGCGCGCGAGCTGCGCTCCGCGTAGACCTGGTATGCGGGACCGGCCAGGCGCGTGCCGTCGCTGAACCTGGTCTCGCTGGTCACGGCCTGCGCGTTCATCTGCCAGTGCTGCCCGAACTTGAGCTGCGTATCCACGCCGCCCACGTGGTTGAAGCCGACGCCGCAGCGCGGCGAGGTGCAAAAGCTGTTGGGGACCGTATGCAGCTCGCGGTCGGTATAGATCATGCCGATGCTGTTGTTCTTTCCCAGCTCGCGATTGACGCGCACGATTCCAAAATAGGCGTTCTGCCCGGCCAGCGGATCGGTGTCGATCACGCTCTTGCCCGGTGAGCGGTCGTTGGCCAGCATGGTCCCGATGGCCCACGGCCCCGCCTTGCCGGTGAGGCGCACTCCATATAACGGATCGCCGATGCGCCGGGTAAAGACCAGGCTGAGCGGCGTCTGGAAGAAATTGGAATTTTCCTGGAAGAAGGGTCGCTTTTCCGGGAAGAAGACCTCAAAGCGCTGGTTCACCGTGACCTGCGGATCGTCCGACTCGATCTGGCCGAAATCAGGATTGATGGTGGTGTCCAGCACCAGGCTGTCTTTCAGCACGATCTTGGAATCCAGCCCCATCTTGGGCTCAACGTGCTTGCCGGTAAAGCGATCGCCGGCGGGGCCGCGCTCATCGAGCGTGCGAAAGGCCGCCACGGAGGTATACGGGATGAACTGCATGTTCCGGCCGGGAGAGATCTCCCGGAAGCCCTCCAGCGTCCCCTCCTGGCTCAGCATGCCCTGGATCTGGTTGGTGTTGCGCGGAAAGTACGAGTGTTCCGCGTTGCGCGGGATCACGCGGATCAGGATCACCCCCCAGTCGACCGTCGGCGCGCGCTTGAAGCGCAGCGACTTGAATGGAATTTCAATGATGACGACGTAGCCGTTGCCGGTGATCTTGCTGTAGGTGTGCCAGACGGTATCGAAACTGTTGTCGAAGCCCTGATTTTCCGCCGTCAGGCCGTCCTGCTGGATGCCATACGGATTGGAGTAGAACATGTAGGCGTGGCGGTGATCGTGGAAGGTGTCCAGCCAGAGGCCGACCTGGTCGTCGTCGTCGATCAGCTCGCGCCGCAGCATGCGCGCGCGCAGCTTGCGCGGCTCGGCATCGAAAGCCAGAAAGACCGCATAGAAATTTTTATCGGTATAGCCCAGGTAGGCTTCGGTCGGCTGGCTCACCGGAGCGCCATCGCGCGGCTCCTTCTGGGTAAATTTGTTGACTTTCAGCATCCCGCGGGCCAGGGCGCTGGCCGGCTCCATGCCTTCAAAGTCGGCCATGCGGGGCGCGGCTTTGATGCGCGGAACGGCGAGCGAGCTGATCTCGGCGCCGAGGTCGGGCGCCGGCAGGCTGGGGCCTTTTTGCCCGGCAAACAGCGGCGTTCCCGCCAGCAACAACACGGCTGCGAGGCGCGCCAATGCCTGTAAATTGTATTTTCTCAACACAAGTTCCCGGGGAAACTACCCTGAGCAGCACCTGAGATTAGACCCAATATAAATGGAAAGGTTAGAGATAGAGCAAGAATTCCCAAAATCCGCTGGAATAAAAAATTACCGCGGATCAACGCGGATTTTCGCGGATAAAAACCTGCCGTATCCGCGTTCATCCGCGCAAACCGCGGTAATTTTGCTTCTCAATTTTAGTAATCAGAACAGCTCCGGCTGTCTTCCATACTTGATGCCGAAGTGGTCGTAGGCCAGCCGGGTGGCGACGCGGCCTCGCGGAGTGCGGTCGAGGAAGCCGATCTGTATGAGAAACGGTTCATAGATCTCTTCCAGAGCGTCCTGTTCTTCGGCCAGCGCCGCGGCCAGCGTGCTCAAGCCCACGGGACCGCCGTTGTATTTCTGGATGATCGTCAGCAGCAGGCGGCGGTCGATCTCATCGAAGCCGTGCTTATCGACCTCGAGCATCTCCAGGGCGGCCTGCGCGGTGGTCCTGTCGATGCGTCCCTGGCCGCGCACCTGGGCAAAGTCGCGCACGCGGCGCAGGAGGCGGTTGGCGATGCGCGGTGTGCCGCGGGCCCGCCGCGCCAGCTCGTCCGCGCCTTCGTCGTCGATGCCGACGCCCAGGATCTCCGCCGAGCGCTCGATGATGAACTTCAGCTCCTCGGTGGTGTAGAACTCCAGGCGCAGGAGGATGCCGAAGCGCGAGCGCAGCGGGGCTGAGAGCAGTCCGGCGCGCGTCGTGGCCGCTACGAAGGTGAACGGCTTCACGTCAATGGTGTGCGTGCGCGCCGAAGGGCCCTGGCCGATGATGATGTCGAGCTTGTAGTCTTCCAGCGCCGAGTAGAGAATTTCTTCCAGCGCCGGCTGCAGCCGGTGCACCTCGTCCAGAAAAAAGACTTGGCGGTCGCGCAGGTTGGTGAGGATGGCCGTGAGGTCGCCCTTGATCTGTATGGCCGGCCCGGCGCTCTGCTGGTAAGGCACGCCCATCTCGTTGGCGATGATCGTGGCCAGCGTGGTCTTGCCCAGCCCCGGCGGCCCGTAGAGCAGGACGTGGTCCAGTGGCTCGCCCCGCGACCGGGCCGCCTCCACCGCGACCGAGAGGTTCTCCTTGACCTTTTTCTGCCCGATGAACTCGCGCAGATAGCGCGGGCGCAGCTTCAGCTCATAGGAAGCATCGTCTTCCGCCTGCACGGCGGAAACCAGGCGCTGTTTGTCGATCGGCTTGTGCTCCGCGGCGGACACTATGGCGATAGTAGAGCGAACCGCAAAAAAATACTAGAACAAGAACACGGAGAAAGAAGTTTTTTTCGAATGTACTCAGCTCGATTCAGTGAGTTCCCGGCAATTTGATCAGAACCATACCGCCCGGAGGAGCATCGCCATCTTCTTTCTCGTAGGCAATCTCTCCATAGTAGGCGCGGGTAGGATCGATGTAGCCTTTCAGCGTCTTGGGATCGGCGCCGATCTTATTGCAATTTTCATCGTATCGATTCTGTACGACGGGGAAATCCACATGCACGCGATTGTCCGGCTCAATCGTCAGCCGGGCGGTCCTGTCGCGTATTGGGTCGAAAAGGCGGAGCTTTTGCGCGCCCGCCGGACAGTTTGCCAGCTTCCACATTTGAATATTCGCTATGCCCTGCTCGTTTACATCGATGTAGCCCCACCAGCTTTCGCTGGCGACCTCCCACCGATACCGGCCTGCCGGACTCGTGGTCGTAGGGACCTGCACCTTCAGTCGGGCCAATTCTTCTTTGGCTTTTTCAGATTCGTAATACGACTTTCCAAATTGGGCAATTGCCACCAAAATTCCAAGGATGCCTACAGCGATGGAGGATATCGATGTTTTAGATTGAGTGCTATCAGTCGTCTTGTCAGTCATGAAGTTTGCCCTACTCCTTCTTAGCGGAGACACTCAGCTCCTCCAGCCGCTGGGCGTCTTTCTGGAGCGATTCAGCGTCCGGAGAGTTGGGCACTGCGGCCAGGTAGTCGCGGATTTCATGCGCCGCGGCCGCGTAATCCTGCTTGCGGGAATAAACATAGCTGAGCAGCAGGCAGACGTCGGGATGGCTGTGCTGAGTATCCAGCGTCTTGAACCTTTTGGCGCTCTCTTCGGCGGCGTCGAACCTCTGCTGGTTGTAGTTGGCGGCGGCATTGAAAAAATACGCCAGCGGATAGGCCGCGGCATTCATCTTCAAGACCTGGTCGGTGCGCTGGATCGCCTCGTCCCAGTTTTTCTGCTGCATGGCGATCATCGCCAGGCCATAGGCGGGATTGACGAACTGCGGATCGGCGGAGACGGCGCGCAAGTATTCCGTGCGGGCCTGGTCAAATTGGTCGTGCTGCCGATGCATGTCGCCCAGCAGCGTCCAGGCCGCGGCAAACTGCGGATAGAGCTGCACCGCCTTGTTCAGTTCTTTTTCCGCCTCGATCGGCTTTTCCTGCCGCGCTCTCTGCGCTTTTTCGTAGGCGCGCATCGCGTCTTTGGGCGCGGCCATGCTGGTTACGCTTACCGTGGTCCCCTTGGCGTCGCCCAGGCGCTTCAAAAAAATGGTGCCGACATCGAACTGCCAGCTGTCGCCGCTGGTGCGCAGAATGGCGCTGCTGGATTGATAGCCTGCCAGCACCGCCCGGAACTCGCAGCCGGTAAGGTCCAGCGGCCGGCGGCTCAGCCCCGTGCCCGAACGCTGCTGCGAGCTCGGAGTAAGACGCGAGTCGTTCTCGCTGGCGTCCTGGAAGGTCATGGTCCCGCCCAGTTGAAATTCAAATTGGCCTTTGAAATCGGTATAGCCTTCGCGCCGGGTCACCCCGTTGCAGACGCGCTCAATGGCCACCGGCTCGGGCAGAATGGCGCCGCCTTCCAGCAGGACCTTGCCGGAGATAAAGATCGGCTGCAGCGAGACGTCCGGCGTAGTCGGCGTGCGCGGAGGAGCGTTAGGACGCGGCGGGCTGTTGGAGCTGCCGGACGGGAAAG
>JADMIO011478644.1_pt1 | contig 88451 bp, 75 predicted proteins | sample 8958161 | NCBI WGS metagenome assembly JADMIO01 (sample SAMN16585339, study PRJNA669376) | soil metagenome | isolation source: Crop rotation soil | place: USA: Cullars Rotation, Alabama | collected 2011
GCGGGCACCATTGAGGCGGGCAAGCTCGCCGATCTCGTCATCGTGGACGGCAACCCGCTGCTCAACATCGCCAACACGCACAAAGTGAAGCGCGTGATCGCCAACGGTCGCGTGTATGAGATGAGCGATCTGCTGCAGGGCGGTACGAAGTGACGACACTGTTGTCAGCACCTTTGTGTGTGAGCCATGAAGTGTCGACATTCATGTCGATGCGACGCGCATCGACGAGGCGACGCCTCGCGCGACTAATCAAACTGAATGCGCGAGAAATCTGCGGATTGGCCGCGCGTCGTGCGCCGTACGCGCGCATGGCTCGCTGCTTGCTCGATGCTCGGCGTTCCTTAACCAGGAGTCGCCACTTGAAAACCTGCTTCCTTGTTTGCGCCGCACTTGCGCTCACGATCGCCGCTGCACCCAACGCGTGGGCGCAGCAGGCGTCTATCGGCGGTGTCATCACCGACTCGACGAAAGCGGTGCTGCCCGGCGTCACCGTCACCGCGACGAACCTCGACACCGGTGTTCCTTCTGTTGCGGTCACGGATGTGGCCGGAGCGTACCGCCTGCCTCAATTGCCTCCGGGCCGTTATTCGGTGGAAGCCGATCTGCCAGGCTTCGGCGCGTTCAAGGTGCAGTCCGTCGAGATTCTCGTCGGCCAGAACATGACGGTGCCGATGACGCTGAGCCTCGCTACCCTCAACGAGTCGGTCGTCGTCACCGGTGAGGCGCCGTTTGTGGACACCGCGTCCACGCAGGTGTCAGGTAACGTGGACCGCCGGCAGATGGAGCAGCTGCCGCTGCAGGGACGCAACTGGCTCGAGCTCTCCAAGCTGGTGAAGGGGATCACCGCCAACGAGATCACCAACACGCCTGGCGTTTCGGACAACATGTTTCAGCTGAATCTCGACGGCCAGCAGATCACGCAGAAGATCGTTGGATCCGGATTCGGCCAGCCGAAGTTCAGCCGCGAGGCGATCGCCGAATTTCAGATCGTGACGAACCTGTTCGACATCACTTTCAATCGCAACTGGCTGCACTTGGACAGAAGGAAACTCAAATAATACCGTGAATGGTTCGGTAACCAACGCAGGAACAATTAATGGTTCTACAATCGGAGCACTGGAAACGTTCCAAAGTCTCAGTAATTCCGGCACTTACACGGGAAGTGCAGAAACACTTGCCCTCTCTGGAACTGGTACACCTTTGTCAAACTCCGGAACGTTCACAGCAAACACAAATACGGTTAAATTCACCGGGGCGGTCACTTCTCCTTCGGTGATAACCGTACAAGGTGGAGCAAACAGCATTACTTATAATGCGCTAAGCATCCAGCCCGGTTCTGGTGGCGCAACAACTACGACCTACAAATTACCCGCTTCACTAACGGTTAATGGTGCTCTAACAGTTGGGGATGGGACTAATGCGGTCACTATTGATGCGAGTACCAATACAACTGCAACAACATTGAAGGGTGACCTAACGCTGTGTCAGTCGACATGTACAAACGGAGTTACATGGACCAAGGGCAACAGCACAATTGCGTGGGGAGCACTAGTCGGCGGCAAATCATGGTACGACTACAACTCGACGCCCAAAGACGTTGGCCCCATAACTCTGACCAGTTTGGTCATCGGATCGGTCACACTTCAAACCAACGTTTCTGCTACTTCATTTACTGTTTCCTCTGGAACCCTAAATCTTGGAACCGGAAACACACTTATCCTGACAGGCAGCAGCACGCCGCTTTCTGTGGTGGGCAGTTTTACCGCCGGCACGGGAACAGTGCGATACACCACAACCAGTTCTATAACCATTCCAAGCACCGGCATTAGTTATTACGGGCTGGAGCTAAAGCCATCGGGAGCAGGAACCCCTGATTACACCCTTCCATCTGGTCTTACTTTTATGAGTACTGGTGGATCATTGATTGTCGGTGACGGAACCAACGCAGTTAACGCAAAACAAAGCGTAAGTAACTCATCGTTCACGTTCTACGGGACAACTCTAACTATTAACACCAATGCAACCTGGACCAAAGGTTCGGGAACGTTGACATGGGCGCCCCAAGCAGCATCGACCTGGACAGATAACACAAGCGGGCAAGACATCGGCATTGTGAACATGTCAACAAACACTGCTAGCACTATCACTCTTGGCTCAAACGCGAAGGCAACAAGTATTACAGTTGGTAAAAACACGACTTTCTCTGAGAGTTCATACGTCATTACGCTGACTGGTGCCTCTGCGGGCCCAATTTCTGGAAGCACTGGCCCGCTAGTCGTTGCAAACGCCTCAACTACAACAAACATCGGTGCGACAACCTGCGACGCAACAAGCCCTGCTGGGTGGGCAGCCGGTTGCGGAGGTGCAAGCATCCTTAAAGTCACATCAACTGGTTCATTTCCCACTAACTTTCCAAGTAGCGGTTTCATAACTGTTCCAACCAGTGGCACAACGGCAATCTATTCATACACCGGAGTGACAGCAACAACATTTACCGGAATTACTTACATAGACGGCACCGGAAACATAACTAATGGTGGAACCGTAAGTACAAGTGGAACGTTCACGCAATCGACCGGAACGGTTTATTACTCCAGCACATCTTCGTTAACTATCCCGACTTCCAGCATTACGTACAACAACTTGACTCTTGCGCCCTCTGGTGCAGGTGGCCCTACTTACACTTGGGCATCGTCATACAACACAATCGGTGGAAACGTAACGATTGGAGACGGCAGTAACGCCGTAACGGTTACCGAAGCTACTAATAACCCCGCACTAACAATCAATGCGGACTTCCGCGTTAGAAGCAGCGGAACTTACACGCGAGGGTCATCAGCGTTAACGTTAAAGGGGAATCTACAATTTGATTCAAGTTCAACCTTTACTAAAAATGGAGCTGTAACTTGGACAGTGGCTGGTGCTAAAACATGGACCGACTCCACATCCGGTCAAGACATTGGCGCCGTAACCTTCAATGGAACTTCCAGTGTTACCTTGGCCAGTAGTACTACCGCAGCAGCAACCTCGGCAACGCTTAACAACGCCAGCGCAACATTTAGTTTGGGATCAGTTGGATCGACATTCATTCTGACCGGTAACAGCACCCCACTTACAGTTACTACTGGAACATTTACCGCAAGCGGTTCATCAACAATGAAATATACGGGCACTAGTGGGACGATCGTTCCTTATTCAACCACGTACTACAACTTACTATTCGTGCCGGCTTCGGGAACACCGACCTACCAGCCGACCTCAACAACTATTTCTGTAAAAGCAACGCTTACCGTCGGGTCTGGAACCTCGATGACGCTTGACTGGGCGACAAATAGTCCGGCATTGAACATTGGAGATGCGGCTGCGGCAGCAACGTCTGGAAACTTAACTATTGCCAACAACGCAACGTGGACTAAGGGAACTGGCGCGATCACTTGGAAACCGTTCGGATCAAACTCAACATGGACCGATAGCCACTCTGCCGGTCTGAGCACAACGCAAGATATTGGTGCACTAACAATTGGTAGTGGTGCTTCCACTCCCGTTGTCACGGCAAGTACTTCAGTAGCAGCAACCTCGGTAACAGTTAACTCGAGCCACAAACTTTCGCTTGGTTCTAACACTTTGTACTTAAAGGGTTCAAGCACATCAAGCCCCGCCGCCACGACACCCCTAACGGTCTCAGGAGCAAACGGTTTGGATGCCGGAACCGGAACCATTTATTACGCCGGTACTGGCAGTGTCACCGTAACTGGATCAGCAAACTTTGTAAGTACCCAATACAACGCGTTGACACTGGCACCCAACGGTGGAAGCAACCCGACGTACACAATGCCAGCGGCGCTTGGAACAGTGGCGGGAACAATGCAAGCCGGTGACGGAACAAACCAAGTAACAATCAGTTGGCCTTCAGCTTCAACGGCGACACTCAAGGGTGACCTGAAACTTTGCACCAATGGTGCGTGCAACGCATCGGGTGCGGCCACCGTTACGTGGACAAAAGGTAGTCCGACTGCAAACACGATCACTTGGTCACCCAGTGGAATTAAAAACCTCTACGACTACAACGGCACAGCCCAAGACTTAGGTGCCATTTCTCTTACTGGCGGAAGCTCTACACCAAAAGTTCGAATGCAAACCTCAACAAAACTAAGTTCACTGACTATTGCATCGAGTCATGAATATATTACTGGCGCTAATACACTGACACTTACCGGTTCGGGAACCCCTCTTACGATTAACTCCGGAACATTTACTGCCAGTACAAATTCGACAACTATTTACAATGCACAAGCTGCAACAAATATAACTGGAACTACCTATTACAACCTTTCGTTGATACCGGGAGGTGCAGCCGCATACACAATTGGCTACGCAACCAGTCAACCACTTACCACCAACAACACATTCACCATCGGCGATGGCACTAATGCCGTAACACTGGGTAACACCACTTACGACAACAACATAACTGCCGGTAACACCACTCTAGCTACTAACTCAATCGTTAACTCGAGTGATTCAGCCTCAGCCACACAATCGTTTAACACTCTGACTATCAATTCGTCCGCCACCTATAACGGAAATGCTGAAACAACAGAAGTTCGTAGCACTGGTTCACCATTCACGCTCACTGGAACATTTACACCAAACTCCGATGTATTTAAGTACTCCACTACAAGCAACACCACAATTGTGGCGACTCCATATGCCGGATTAACCATGGCACCATCATCAGGCGGTTCCGGTTCAACAACTGCTTACACACTTCCGTCATCGCTAACCACAACCGGCGCTATAACAGTCGGCGATTCCACCAATAAGGTGACAGTAAAAGAGGACTCCAACAACACCAACATCACGTTGAACGGAAACCTCACTCTTAACTCCCCCAGCGTTTGGACCAAAGGAACCGGAACACTTACTTGGTCTGCTACCGGTTCAAGCAAGACCTGGACCGATAACAACGCATCTAAACAAGACGTCGGTCTTGTCGTTTTCTCCGGCGGAACTTCAACTCCAAAAGTAACTCTCGGATCTTCCGTCGCCGCAACCAAAGTTCAAATTGTCGATACCTTTGACCTCGGCGCGGTGGGCTACCGATTGACCCTCAGCGGAAGTGGTTCAGGAACAAGCCCATGGGATACCGCCTCGGGGGCCCACGGTCGACCACTCTATATAAATGGTGGAAGTTTCATCGACGACGAATCTGACGTTACCTACACCAGCACTACTGACACTGACCTCGATGTCACTTATCCGGGAAGCCTTACGTTGTCACCTGCTTCGGGAACACCGGTCTTCTCGCTGATCGGCACGACCACTGTTGTGGGTTCCATGAACATTGGTTCGTCAGCAACTCTCGATGTAACGGGATCGAACTACTCACTCAATGTTGGAAAGAACTGGGCTAACAGCGGAACCTTTGTGCCACGCAATGGTCTGGTAACTCTTAACACGGCAGCTACCGCCGTAGTAACCGGTGCAACTGACTTCTATGACCTAACAATTTCTCATACTGTACAAAAAGAAATCAACTTCTCACATTCTGCACTAGACATCATTGGAGTAACTCATGCATTTACCTCTACCGGACACAGTGGCCAACCAATGCGGCTTTGGTCAGACTCCGGCGGAAGTAAATGGCACTTCCATCCAACTGGAACTGCCAGTGTTTCTTACTCCAACATAAAAGATGGTGGTTGTGAATCAGGTTCCATAAACATCTATCCAGTCAATTCATCTAATGGTGGAAACAACGATTCATGTTGGATATTTAACCAACCACCCGGCGACCCTTCTGCGGGTTCACTAGGACAATACAAATCGAATGGATCTACCACACTCGCTGCTGGAGCATGGACTAACGAAACATCGGTTGTGTTAAAGGGTGCAACGAGTGATCCTGACGGAGTAGACACGAACTATGCGTGTCCTGAGGTTGACACAGTCGCTACAACTTTCTCGAACACCGAAGATGGCTGTGGATCAGGTGTAACTCAAGGAAACGTAGCTTCATATACAAAGAGCGGATTGGCTGATGGTCAATATCACTGGCAAGTAAGAATTAAGGATGACGGTCCGCTCTATTCAGGTTGGGTTCAGTGTGGAACATCGGGTTCGTGTGGTGTTAACAACGACACACCAACTGCTGGTGCTGACTTTGGTGTCGACACAGTGAACCCAGTTGCCGGTTCCGTTAATGATGGAACAACCACTGACATCACTTACAACGACGGCGCTCTGAACACACTGTCAGCCAACTGGAGTGGCTTTAGCGATCCTCGTTCTGGCATCGCACAGTATGAATACGCGATTGGAACAACATCAGGTGGAACAGATATATGCGGTTGGACTGGTAACAGCCCTACTGGAAATGGATGTAGTGCGCTTTCTTCTCCAACAGCAACCAGCATTACAACAGCAAACTTAACTGGAAGTTCAAAACTTCGTACGGGCCAGCCCTATTACTTCTCCGTTCGTGCCACCGATAACGCAAGCAACGTATCGTCAGTTGTGACTTCCAACGGACAAATCGAGCCTCCAACCATTGCATTCAGCTACTCACCAAGTGCAGTGACATTCGATGGTCTGAATGCCAACAACAGTTACACCGACACCGAAGCAGTGACAATTACCACTTCCACCAGTGACTACGGTGGTTACACCATTCGGGCGTTCGCTGATGATGTTGCTCAACAAGCCAACGGAAATTGGCAAATTGGAATGTTCAACGGTGGAACTTACGCCGCTCCAGATGCCTGGCAATCCGGAGACACGGGTATCGGTTATACATCTAGCGACACGTCAGTGCACGGAGCCAACATCTTCCAATCGGCAACTTGTCCGGGAGGAAATACGTACGCCGCGCCCGGTTGTTATTCACCCTTTAGCGCCAAACCCGGCGACACAATTGCAGATAGACCGAGTGGAAATTATGGTCCTGGCCAACCAATCTCGAATGATCAATACACAATTACATTTAGGGTTTCCACTAAATCCATCCAGCCGGCTGGTACTTACACCGCACACATCGTGTTCGTTGCAACTGCCGATGATCTTCTGACCGGAAGTGGCGGAGGCGGAAGCCTGAGTTGTAGCCACTGTGTTCCATAGCGGGCACTAATCGCCGGCTGCACTGGCCTAGGGTATTTCGGTGATCCGAACCGCTCGTCTCAAAAAACCGGTATTCATTGCGGCTTCGATCGCAGCGGTTGTTGGCAGTATTTATCTGTTGCCGTTTGGCAACGCTTCTGCTCAAGATGCCGCAGGAATCCGGGTATCGAACGCCATAGTTGAAGCCCCCCTAAACCCCGGTGAGAGTGCCGACAAATTCATAACCATTACTAATACATCTGCACAAGATCTTTCCGTGAATACATCTATTAGTTCGCTGGCAACATCGGTCGGTAAATTGCCTCCTGCTTATCAAACAACTTTTGACGCATCCACATGGATCACCGCTTCACCGATTTCTTTTAAATTAGGACCCAATGTCCAGCAGCAAGTAAAGCTCCATGTTGTTGTTCCTTCCACCGCCGAATCTGGTGGGCACTACGCGACCATCTCTTTCGCAACTTCTAGCGACAAAACGCCTCCACCCGGCCAAAGCCAACTAAACATCAGTGGGAACGTTGATGCCCAAGCCATCGTCACCGTTGGCGGCGATGTAAAAACTGAACTAAAAGGCATCGGTCATATTGGTGTTCCGCATTTCAATCTTAAAAGTCCAATTAATTTCGATTTAGCACTAAAAAATACGGGCAACGTTCACGTACTCCCCCAACGCATAACCATCAACATATTTGAACGAGGCAGCAGCAATCCGACTACTCGTTTGGAGGTGCCCCCTAACCAGGTACAGCAGTTAATACTTCCCGAAGTTTCCAAGGCCTACCGAGTTGCCTGGAATCAGCTTCCCTCAGTGGGCTGGATACGTGCACAAGCAATCGTTGAATACGCCGAAGCTGGCGGCAAAACTCATGTACTAACCATTACATCTGAGCGCTTTTATGTAATACCTCTAGCCATGCTTATTGTTGTTCTGGTCATAATCGTTGTTGCAGTTATATTTTTGATTAACTTCTTATTACGTCGTAGACGTCGCCGTAAAAGAAAATTCCAATCAAAAGCACGAGCTTGACAACTAGCCGTCGCGGAATGCGCGCATTGCTCGACGAATACGCTTTCTCGAACGGGTGAGCATCCAAATAGCAATTGCTATCAGAAGAAGTATTATCCAGAACCACCACGGCGGCATAACAATTATTCGTCTGGTAGCGGTCACATGTAAGAAAGGTCCGTTGTCGGCACCATATACAAACTCAACTTTGGCTAAATAAAAACCGGGGCTCAGCTTGTGGGGCCAATTTGTTGTAAATGTTCGCTGAGAATGAGGCAAGACATTGGCACTTGATGCTTCCGGATCAGGAATATCAACCGTTTTATGGTTACCAAATACGCTGGAAATCTTTACGTGAAAACCTTTGGGCTTGAAATGAACATTTCCATCATTGGAGACCGTGGTTAAAAATTTGTATCCGGTTGTGGTTAAAAGTTGCACATTTTGCGTGGGCTGCGTTACGCCACTTTTGAGAGGAATATCTTTAGCCCGCTTTACCCGGAATTTTGTGATCTTCGCCGCGTAGTGGACATCGCCGGGAACAGTAATGAAAAACAACTTATACAAACGCGGGCTAATCGCAACTCCCGATTCACTACTAACGCTTGGGGTATTGTCAATCGAGAAACCAACGGCTCCGTAATGTCCTCCGGGAGCAGCCCCCTTTTCTGGAATAGAAATCTTGTAGTGAAACTCAAACTCCTGTTTTGCTTTAATCAACTGTTGAGTGGGTGAAACGGTCGTATAAGCCGCAAGTGGATACGGTGATTGCTGTGACGGCTGCTCAGATTTTCCTTGTTCTAGAAGAACTACTGAACCCGGGTCAGTTCCGGGAATCCAATCGCGGATTTTTGAAACAATCGTGTGGTCGACACTGTCACCATTACGCACCCGAATTATTCCCTCAGTGGAATCACCCGGACTCACGGTTGCATAGGTAACCGGATCACTCAGAATAGATAGCGAAGCCTGATCAGGTCCAAACTGAGAATTCTGATTTGAGGTCTGCGCATCAGCAACCGTTGAGTAAACCAACGCAACGGCAAGGGCGATGAAAATTCCAATTCGACCTTTGTTAGGAATTGAAACCATTTGGGGGAGCCTACTTGCTTAAGGTTTACTAACGATGGTTAGTAAGTAGGTACTGCGTTGTATATAACGGTTGCGGTGTAGTAACCGGCAGCTGTTATGGACGACAGACCTACTTGGTATCCCATGCAGAACTTTCCACCCGCGTAGTTACCAGCGCTACCAGTTGAGGTAGAAGAGTCAACTGGAATTCCGTTGGCGTAGAACACATTGTCTGTGTTACCCGCAGTGATGTACGGTGCCCATTTGTCAGTCGCGAACCTGTTGTTAGACAAGTTCACACCGGTTGTGTTGTTGGAACTCGTTGAGTAACCCCAACCAGCTGTTCCACTGGCAAACGACGTTCCTGAAGCTACTGGTACAGCGTTGGAAGCCGTGATTGCTGGAATCGTTTTGGTGTTGTCTTGGGTGTTGGTCAACTGTTGGTCAGCCCATGTGTAGACGTACATACCGCCAGCAGCGTTGGTTCCAACGGTTAAGCGTTGCATACCGATTGAGTTAGCTCCAACAGTTGGATGTCCGAAAGGTACGGTTCCGTTAGTTGTAGTGATGTTAGGTGTAATACCGTTTGTAATGTTCTGGCAGTGTGAAGCGTCGTTGTAGTTACCTGCCGTTGTACCAATCAATGTGAAGGAAAGTGATGGGTCAACGGTAACACTTACTAACTGACCGTTTTCGTAGATGAAAGCTACGGTTGCAGTGTCGGCTGGAGTTGTGCAACCGGCGTCAGCGAATGTGTTGAATTGAGTGTAGTAAGCAACTTCTGGTGTGTTGCCATTGAGAATTCCAGTGAACTCAATGTCACCAGCTGTGTCGATTGGATCGGTTAAACCACCGTTACCATCAACAAGTGTTATAAGACCATTTGCGAAGTCAGACTGTGCTGCGCCACCACCATCGGCGGCAATAGCCCAACCCGACCAAGATGCTTGATAGGAGCTGTTACCCGAATCAAAAGTTGCTCCCGACACATCCATATTGTCTGGAATAGTTGTGTTGGTAGGTGTTTTCGAAAAACGAACTTCAATACAACCGATAGCTTGCGCAGCGTTGGTGCTACTTACCGTGCTAGTAAACGTGTAGCGCGTCGTAACTGCAGGACGAGAGTCGTCCAACTTCAATGACGCTGCTGTTGCATATCCCACGGTTGCGTTAGCTGTTGCGGGTTGAAGAATAAATAAAAGGACGGCTACCGCGAAAAAAAGCGGCTTCGTACTCTTCCTTGATCCGAATTTTCTTACCCTGTCCATGATCCCCTCCATGGGATTCTCACCACGCCCTCGGTGGTGGACTACAGGGCAAAGGATCGTCACTCTTTGTGGCGAGTCAAGTGAATCATGATGAAAATCTTGGATGCTCATTCCCCCACCCCGGAAAAATGCGAGTTGTCCGCAAGGATTTCCTCGTCAGGAATTGGGGACGACTTGATGGGCACTTAGGCGCGAAGATCAGCCCAAAACGGACATTGGGTCAGCCTTATATATACGCACTGATATCAACTACGGATTGCCAGAAAAAACCTTGAGAAATTTTGCTCAGTAGGTGGGCAGGACGTTGAAAATCACGTTGGCGGTATAGATACCGGAGGTGGTGATGGAGGAGATGCCTACTTGGTAGGCCACGCAGAACTTACCACCGGCATAGTTGCCCGAACTTCCGGTGGAGGTAGAAGAGTCAACGGGTATGCCGTTGGCATAAAACACATGATCGGTATTGGCGGTAGTGATAAACGGCGCCCATTTGTCCGAGGCGAATCGGTTGTTCGCCAAGTTCACACCGGTCGTGCTGTTAGCACTCGATGAATAACCCCAACCAGCTGTTCCACTAGCGAACGAAGTTCCGGAAGCTACTGGTACAGCGTTGGAAGCCGTGATAGCTCCGATTGTCTTACTGGGATTTTGGACACTGGTTAGTTGCTGATCGGCCCACGTGTATACATAGGTACCAGTGGCAGCGTTAGTGCCCACCGTCATCCGCTGCATTCCGATGGAATTGCTGCCCACGGTTGGAGTTCCAAACGGAATTGTTCCATCTGTAGTGTTGACGTTGGGGGTGATTCCGTTGGTAATTCCAGAACAATGGGAAGCGTCGTTGTAGTTGCCGGTGGTCGCACCGTCGATGGTGAAGGAAAGCGCTGGATCCACAGTAACCGTGGCTAACTGGCCATTTTCGAAGATAAAAGCCACTACTGCGGTATCGGCCGGCCCCGTTGAACAGTCGTTATTGGTATAGGTATTGAACTGCGCGTAGTAAGCGACTTCCGGTGTGTCGCCGTTAACTATTCCTGTGAAAACGATTGAGCGAGCACTGCTTTGGGGAGTTGACGTACTAGAAGAACGAGTGATTTTGAGAAGTCCATTAGCTGAGGCGTCAAGGGTCCAACTCGCCCAGGAAGAAAGATAGTCACTACTTCCAGTATTTAGCGATGCGCCAGTTGAATCAAGGCCAGAAGGAACCGAGGATCCTGTTGTTGTCGTTGCCAAGCGAACGGTTATGCACGCGATTCCAGTGGCTGAGTTGGTTGAACTAACGGTGTTTCCAAATGTATAAGTAACACCACTAGTAGATGGGCGGGAGTCACTTGTTTTCACGGAAGCAGCAGTTGGATAGCCAACCGTTGCGTCAGCGCGAGTGGGTGGAAACATAAAAAGCAACAACGTCACAACCGCGAATAGCCGCAGCAACCACGCGCGGGTGCTCACTCGCTTAACTTTTGACACGCAGACTCCAGAGGGGACGGTTCAGCGCTGTACTGACGCCTGCGTATTAATCGGCAGTTCAGGCGTAGATAGAGGGAAAAGAGCTGGTAGGAATACTTATTTCGACTTCGCCGTAGTCAATGCGACCACTAAACGTCGAGAAAACTAGATAGTTGGTTCGTCGGGGCGTCCGGCACGCACTTCGACGGTCACCAAGTTGCGGCGTTCCCACATCGGGCGCCAGCGATCTTCCCGGGCATAACCCTTGCAACGAGAGGTTTCCCGCAGTGAAAAGTGCTCGGCGCGCTCGAAGTCGAAGGGGTCGTCGGTCATCGCTATTCCGATCGACCAACTCCCCCGCTTGTTGAGCCTTACCCGTAAGTGACTAACGTCGCAGATCAACCACTTACGGGCGGCATTCGTCGTCTTGGGAGTTACGACGCCGCCGAGAGCTTTTTATACGGACGTCGTTGCGGATGGCAAAAACGACCGGTGCGTTCAATGAAGTTCTGGTGATAATCCTCGGCTGGATAAAACGTAGAAGCCTCCACCACCTCTGTGGCAATCGGGCGTTCCAAAGTTTGCTGCTCTTCTTTCAAAGTTTGGTTAGCCAATTGGTGCTGATCGTGGGAGTAATAGAAAATCGCCGAGCGATATTCCGGTCCGATATCAGGGCCTTGCCGATTCAACTGAGTTGGATCGTGGATAGCCCAGAACACATCCAGCAATTGTTCATAAGAAATCTTCTCGGGATCGAATTCGATTTGAACAACTTCGGCATGACCACTTTCCTGGGAAGCTACATCCCAATAAGTTGGGTTATCTAAGTGTCCACCGGCATAACCGGAAGTGACTCGTTCAACACCGGGGAGTTGTGAAAAATGATATTCCGGCGACCAAAAACATCCGGCGCCGAACATGGCAAGTTCTGTCATGAGGGTCCTTTCCTGACCTGTTCTGTCGTATGTAACAGTGGTCATTCCTGATTTGGTCCCATTTTGGAAAGATTTCTGGAAAGTCTAGGGAGATTGTTCTTCGGCTTGGTGAGCGGCAAGGCCACAAGTAAGTTCGTGATCAGGACGTTGGTTCTGCCGAGAAATTTGGTCGGCGATATGAACTGCATGGGCTAGGCCGAATGGCTCGTTTGCCAACATGGCACCGTTGTGGTGCCAAGCCACTGCCTCAATAACCTGCGAAGGAAGACCCCAATTGCGCAATAGATAAGCGCTGAGGCTGGCATGGGGTGTTCCAACAATGTTTTGTTCTGCTTCCGGAATGGAGTCAATTTCATTAAAACAATGGGCAGCAGGATCGAGTTCACAAAGTGTTTGGAACTTCTTTTCATCGATGCTGGCTAGAGCCAACAAACCAGCGTCGTGTAATAGACCAGCGGTGAATGCATCTTGCTTGTCTGCTTGCAAATCGAAAAACTTGGCCGCAAGGTCGGCAACTTCGCGCGAGTGCGTTTGCACAGCATCCACCAAACGATTAATCGCCGGGCTGGGATGGTGGGCTCTATTTTCCAACTCAACAGCAACAGCTAAGTCGCGCATGGCGTTGAGCCCTAAGTAAGCAGTCGCTTGTTTTATGTCAGCGAGTTTGTTCGACAGGCCAAATGCAGCGGAGTTCACCAATTGCAAAATCTTGGCAGAAAGCGAAGTGTCGTCGGTGACTAACTCAGCTACCCGATCAATTGACGGCTCGAGTTTGTTTAACTCCTGATTCAAATCGATTATGTGCTGCGGAGGAGTTGGCAGTAGATCGATTTGATCGAACTGTTTGCGTAACTTTTCGACGGATATTTCTTCTTGCAATGCAACGAGTGATCGGATGCTGGTATTTAATTCCTTCACATCAATCGGTTGCTTAACAAATCGATGAGCTACAGCTGTTGCAGAAACCATCACCATGGGATCTTGTTTGTAAGAGACCAAAACTCGCACGGCATCGGGACGAGTTTCCTTCACATGGCGAAGTACTTCCCTACCATCCATAGAGAGCATCTCCATTTGCACAACAACGACTTCAAAGGTTTGGTTGTTAACTGCCTCGAGAGCTTCCTCGGCATTAAAACACAGGCGAGTTTGCCACTGCAGTTGATGGGCAAATAAGGAACGTTGGAGGTCTTCTAATTCTTCTTTATTCTCGCTAACCAGCAGGACTGAAATCACCGAGACAGAATAATCAACTCTCTAGAAGTAAATATGACTGTCACGCAGAGAAGGATTTGCGATTTTTTGAACTATCCCTTGCACGGCATGGAGTTGACTTTGAAAAGCAGCTCCCATGGCATCGGTCACACCCGATTTGTCAAGAGGACCAAAAACATCAAGGGCTACCTTCCCACTGAAATCAATGGGAGGTTTGTTGGGAATATCTAGTTCTTGTATCCAAGTGCGTAACGCTTCGTGGCGTAATGTCCAATTTGCTGCCGCAAGACGGAACGCAGGGTTTGTATCAATCGCATCTTCCAACTTACGAGCAACTCGTGGTAGCCCTCCGGAAAATGATCTCACAAAGGAAGCGCGTTCATTTGATTCCTTATCCAACAAACGCATTCCGTATTCAGCGCCCATTGATACTTCATCGTTTTCTATTTCACTATTCAATCCATCACGGAATTCCTCACCAACGCCAGTAGCGAATAGCGCCGCACGGAATGGTAAGAAGGCATCACCATCACGAATCCCAATTCGCCGCGCGTAATTTAGGAGTCGCTCAGTGGTGACAGTCGGCTCGGAAACGAGAACATCGGTCGGGGAAGTAGTAACCGTCATTTGTTAAAGGGTACCTCTAGCGCACTAAAAGACTAAATCTTTGACCGCTGATCCAACTCCCATAAATTGACCTATAAACTCTGCCGTTCTTGCTCCCATCGTCTAGCGGCCTAGGACATCACCCTCTCAAGGTGAAGACACGGATTCAAATTCCGTTGGGAGTGCCAATCGCTTTAGATAGGTGTGCAGACCGATATTTATTCGTCTGTTGTAGTGAGTGCTTGTGCCCATGGACCGTCAAGTCCAGCCATATCGCCAAGGGCCTTCTTACCGCCAACCGATTTAACGTGACCATTTGCACCGAGTATCAACAATCCTCCGCGGTAAGGAGCCACATCGACGACCTTCACCATATTCACATTGTCAACTTTTTCTGCAACAAACGGATGCACAACACCACTTGCTTCGACAATCCAATATCCAGTTCCATCAGGGTCTGCCGCAATTGCTGCTTCCTTGACGCGTTTGTCATCGATATCGCCAGCGAATGTGGCATTGCCACGAGTGATAACGCGACCAGTATCAATAAGTATGTACAAACCATCATGTGCCGGCGTGGCAGCCGCACTAACCACCGAGCCCGAAATATCAAGCTTGCTGTACTTAGGTGCGTCACCCATCGCAAAAATGCGCCCGAAGCTAGTAACTACGTTGTAGCCACGACCCGACTTGCTGCGCATTATGGAAACCGCACGCTCACCATTATTTAGCTTTGGAGTATTTCCATATGATTTCGCTGATCCACTCGCTCTTACATGACCCTGAATATCAAGTGCGTAATAACCGCGACCGTCCTTAGTTGCCTCAACATCAACAATCTGTGCAGAGGAGGGGCTCCTCGCTCCAGCCTGAGCCATGCGCGGCATGGAACCGAACGTTTGAATTTGACCGTTACCAGAGGCGATCACATATCCAACTCTTGAGCTACTCGAAACGGTGCTTGATGTGTTGTGGCGTGACGTGGGAGTACTTGAAGAAGTAGAACCGCCAATGGAGGTTGGCGTACTTGAACTTGTGGAGTCATCACCCGTCGTGGAAGTTGTATCACCTGGGGTACCAGTTCCAACCGCCATACGAACTGGGAAGGACGCACTCGCAGGAGCGACCCGTACACCTAGGTTATGCACAGTTGATGCGTTTGTACCAAGCTTTTCAAGATCTCTAGCAATGACATCTGGAACGTCCGTCGCTCCTCTAACAAACGGACTCGAGTTAATTAGTCGATAATCACCGGAGCCAGAGTTAACAAATACATTTGAGCGCGTTTCTTTACTGTTTGCTTCACGGTTGTACCTGTTATGAAAATCACTCAAACTGCTGGCTTTATACGAATCGGATGCGCTAAGTGCCCAACGAATAAGCGGATCAGAGTCGGACGGCGATTGGAATCCGTTGTAATCGTCAGCAGAAATTTGTTCCGAACCTGCACCAGCTTGTCCAGCCGCACAATTGCCACGGCACCAGCGAGTATCCAACATCGGCCTACCAAGAGAATTAGAAAACACGTTGTTCTTGACCACATTGTTCTTTGAAGTACAGCCAACTATTTGACATGCGCCATTGGCATCGCCACGTGGCTCTTCTCTGGCTACAACATCACCGTCTTTGTTGTTAACAAAGGTGTTGTTCCATACCTGGGTATCGCGAGAACCCGACAACATCACACCGGTGTTATTACCAATGAAGTAATTCGAGGAAATATACCCGGTCGTTCCGATCTCATAGAACAAGCCGTCTTTCCCATTATTGGCGAAGTAATTGCCATAGATATGATCGTCTTGAGTTTGTTGGTCAAACCAAGCTCCATGATTCTTATTTCCAATTACGACATTGCCCACAAATCGGGAGTGAGAAGTGTGGCCAAATTTAATACCGGCGGTTAGCGGCACTTTTACACCGTATTGATTGTTGTCTTTAATCAAATTGCTTTGGAACAATATGTTGTTTCCGCCACCCATGGCACCGTTACAACCGTTGTGTACCAATGCATTGCCTACGTATTGATTGTTGTCTCCTTCAAAGTGCATACCTATGTAACTACTGTTGACAACCATGTTGTTACGAACAACAGAATTTGATCCGGTAACTACTAAAGCACCGGTGATAGGGGCGCCATCTGCGTTTCGTGCACCCACCACACATCCAGTGGCGTAGTTAGCAAATCCAATACCTTCCAAATCAGAGTTATTCCCGGCTAGAACTAGCCCAACTTCAAGATCACTGATTTCAACTGTGGCTGTTCCAGGATCTTTCGACAAGATTAACTGATGGCTGGCCTGATTGGCATAGAACTGTTGCTTATTCGAATCAAGTGAACCAGCACTTGCAACTTGCTCCCACATTTGTCCATTAACAAAAACTTGATCCGGCAGAGTTGTGACGAATGGATTGCATCTCCTCCATTGGGGATTAGGTCCTTCATCGGGATAAGTGAGATTGGGTGCATACGAACCTGTGTATTTATAACCCTGGCCTGTTTTGCTGAAGCCCGTTACGACTGAACTCCCACTAAGCCAAACATTGCCACCTCCATAAGAGAAGATTTTGACGGAGGTTGGAGCACGTAGAGACTCGTGGTAAACACCGGCTTTAACCGCAATGGTGTTGTCGTGGCCATTTTTATTGATAAGGGCCAGCGCTTTCTTAATTGTTTTGACCGGTTTGGCCTCTGTGCCAGGATTGCTGTCGCTAGCGCCAGGAGTTTGGGCAACAAAAACTGTTCCAGATGTCGGAGATAGCTTTGCCGTGGGCACTGTGTAATTAGAGATCGTGGTTACAGCATCCGCTGACTGCACCGCAAATGTGAAAAGGATGGACGTGATGGTAAACGCAATCCCGCCCGCGATGCGACGACGAATTCCAAGCAAATGACTCCCCCACTGCTTGCAATTGTCCCGGAGTCCAAGGTACAGAGCCACGCCTGGGCTGTCAACAAATTTGTAACAAATCAGAAAGAATCAAAAAATCTTGAGGAAGTAAAACACCTGCGTCTCGGGGACAATTTGGTTGGGGTGAGACGCAGGTGTTGATAGTGGTTGTTAGAAAGTCACCTCTAAGAAGAGAACGTGACATTTGACTTGAGCCGAGGCAGCCTCGCAAAAACCAGACTTTCCCGTAACGCATTTCCCAAGCATTTTTGCCCCTGTGATTTTTCGTTTAACGCCCACCGATGTCCATTATGGAACATTTTTTACGCCTGGCAAAGGGGAAATTTCATTTAGTTCGAGTGACCTATGTTCATAAAAGTTTGCAACTTAAAAACTTAATAGGTCGTATGAATCAATTCGCTTGCTAACTGTTCCCACCTATCTCACAATGGCTTCAACGCATATGAGTATGCAAGCCGATCTGGGGGGACAAGGTGGCAATACTCAATCGAATAGCAAATTCTTTTGCATCTAATCGGAGTCGCAATGTACGCATTTGGCGAATTGTTGCTGCGTTCTTGCTTGTCAGCGGAATCCAAACCGTAGGTGCATCGTTTGTTAGTGCTGCTACCGGACCATTCACTTGCACACCAAACTTTTACCAAGTGATTTCTGGTCAATTGCATGTTCTTAACTCATCTAACGGCACTTACACACAAATTGGCAACAACACCAAAGGTGTCTACAACGCCATCGGATACAACTCTCAGGACAACTACATATACGGTCTAAGCAATGCCAACTCAACGATGGCAAGATTGGTCAAAGTTGCTGCCGACGGCACGGTAACTATGTCCGCCATCCCACAAGGACTTCCTAGAGCGGCAATCATCGCTGGAGATTTTGATACAGATGGAAACCTTTGGGTTAAGAATGGCAAATTCATTTACAAAATCAAGGTGGATACCAACGTAGCCACCCTTGTACCGATGAATGCACAACCGACCGGTGCTGACATGGTTTTTATAACCCAAACACAAAGTTTTTACATGCTACAAAACACCAAACTTTCGACTTTCACTACAGCCGGTGTCGAGAACAACAAAACTGTTGCGGGATTGACCGGCACATCTGACTTCGGCGCGGGATTCACCGACAAAACCGGCAACCTGTACTTCTCACAAAACAACACCGGAAAGATCTACCGCATCGACGGCTACAACACTGCCACGCCGTCGGCGGTACAGGTTTTAAGTGGTGCGTTGACTAACAACAACGATGGAGCCGCCTGTGCTAACACCACCTCGGTTCTTCCGACCACTACAACAACTGCTCCCACAACAACGTCGATTCCAACAACAACGAGCATGCCAACAACCACAAGCTCAATCGCAACCACGACAACTATTCCTACGACAACGTCGACCATGCCTGCTACGACCACTTCGCAGGCAACTACAACTACTTTGGCAACCACAACAAGCTCTTCTGTAGCCACGACTACAACTGTTGCTTCAACAACATCAACTGTCGTAAACCTAACTACGACAACAGTGGCCACTACATCGACCACACTTCCTCCATTGGGGCCAACATCATCGAGTTCGACAAGCTCCACCACTGCTCCATCCACTTCATCGACCACATCAGCGACGGTGGCACCTACAACTTTGGTTAACTCAACCACTACAACCGCTGAAGTTGAGGGTTCAAACCTCGATAACACCGACAATGATCCTGCGGTAGAGGCCGATCAACTAGCCAGCACAGGTTTCACTGGAGGAAATTCTCTGATGGTCGGTTTGTTCTTAATTCTCACCGGTCTCGGCATATTGCGTCTGACAAAGTTTTCACCTGCCAAAGCGATGCAAGGGAAATATCGGGGCTAACTTTCTAACTAACCGGACTCCATTCCCGGCGGGTATCTTCCGGGAAGTTAGCCTCATCAAATAACACAAAGTTCCGAGGCACCAACTTATAAAGAGTGTGTGGATTATTGCCATTCACAAAATCGTTAATCCATTCTTGGCCGTGATTGAATTTCTGTCCGTACAACGTTATGACTGTCTTGGCTTCCGCAGGGTCTTCAATCGTGGAGGCGTCGCCTTCCAGTTGCACACCTACAACTTTTTCTCCCGGCACAAATTGAACCGGTATAGCAACAGCAACTTTGGAGTTCTTAGTTACTTCCTCGCTATGGCGGCGAGTTGATTTGCTTATCCAATAAAGGTTGAGAGCATCGTCGGCTACGTAGTAAACGGTACAGCACCAAGGTTGACCATCGACTGAGGTAGCTAACTGCATCATTTTCTGATCTTTTACATACTGGCGAGTTAGCGATTGTTCATCAGCCATGTTGCCTCCTTATGCTGAGCTCGGGAGGAAGGACTCGAACCTTCAACGACAGATCCAGAATCTGCTGTGTTGCCGATTACACCACTCCCGACTGAGCGTTCAAGATTATCCCACCTCAAGATGGCAACACCCTGTGTCGCCAATACTGATTACTCGCCGGCCACTCCCGACTGGACGTTCAAGATTATCTCGACTTTCATCACACAAGTTAGGGATTTGTTGACTGTTGTAAGTGATGTTCCACTCTATATATACGCGGGTATCCAACTATGCGGGCGGCGGAAAGCGCCAACGACTCTTTAATCTCGCGTGAGTATTTAGGCCAACCTCGTATAGGCGACTCGCCAGCAACTGCTGTGGATGCCTTCAAACCGAAGTGCTCAGCTATTGCCTTGGCACGAGCAAGATGAAAACCATCAGACACAAGAATCACTGAATTTAAATCCCTGTCTTTCATGATGGCCGAGATTGCTTCTAACTCCTGCCAGGTATTGGTGGCTTTAACTTCTCTCAGTAAATCGGCGTTCTTCACACCCTTAGCCAAAAGATAATTGGCACCCGCAGTAGCTTCCGTGACCCGATCAGAACTTTGTTTTCCTCCACTAACAACTATTAGAGGTGCTCTGCCGTCTTTGTAAAGCTTGTAGGCCTTATCAAGACGAGCTCGAAACACCTTCGAAGGTTGTCCGTTGTACTGAGCTGCACCCAATACCACGATCGCATCAGAATCTTTTACGTGATCGGAATGTCCTTCGCGCCAAACCACGAATAAATTGATCAGCAAATATGCAGCAATCAGTGCAAGTAGCACTGCGATAACACGAAAACCTATTGAAAGTTTCTTCAATTCAATCTCGCAAGTGCTTCTTGCAACCTCTTAATTGATTCTTCTTTACCTAAAGCTTCGAGAGATTCAAACAGCGGTGGCCCGACAGATTTTCCGGTTATGGCAATACGAATAGGCGCCTGTGCCTTACCAAGTTTAAGTTCCATACTGTCAGCCAAAGTATTAGTAATTTCATGGAGTGTCGCGGAAAGCCATTCAGCGTTTTCATAGGCATCAATGGCTGAACGTAGAACCAGGGTGGCCTGCTCTTTATTGGACGCGACTTTCTTCCATCCCGCTTCATCAATCTCCGGTTTATCGACAAACAAAAACTCAACCATTGGAATGACTTCTGACAATGAACGAATGCGTTCCTGCACTAACGATGCGATACGAGCAAACGTGGCCTCACGAAAGTTCTCCTTTGGCCAGGGCGCAGAGGCGAGGAAGGGCTCGCACTCACGAATGAAATCTGTTACTGACATTTGGCGTATGTACTCACCATTTATGTATTCCAATTTCTGAACATCAAAGAATGCCGGAGAAGGATTTATATCAGCAACATCAAATTGTTCAATTAGATGTTCTATGGGTGCGACTTCTTGACCATCACGCGGGCCCCAACCCAGCAATGCAATGTAATTCCTCATCGCCTCCGCCAAGAAACCGCGTTCCTTATAACTTTCTAGAGCAACGTCGTCACGTCGCTTGGAAAGCTTCTTCCTCTGCTCGTTAACGATGAGCGGCATATGGGCAAAGGTGGGTGTGCCGCTATGACCTAATGCATAACGGATAAGCAACACTTTGGGAGTGACATTGATCAGATCCTGCCCACGCACTACATGAGTTATCTCCTGATCAACATCATCGATGGCATTAGGAACAAAAAAGGTAGAGGTGCCATCAGAGCGTTGGATAACAAAATCCTCTAGATCAGCGTTTTCAAAACTCACTTCGCCACGAATTAAATCTGGAAATGCAGTGGATCCTTCACGGGGAGTCTTGAACCTAACGACAGTTCCTGGCCCGGGAGAAACATTCCGATCACGACAGTAAGAGTCATAACCCGGCTTCTTACTAGCTGCGGCTCGCTGTTGAACTTCTTCCTGGGTACAAGAACAGTGATAAGCGTTGCCATCATTAAGTAATTTCTCGACTGCTTCCTTATATAGATGTGCACGTTGTGATTGAAATATCGGCTCGTTATCCCAATCAATGCCCAACCAGGTAAGCGTGCGAAAGATTAAATCGATCAACTCCGGTTTAGAGCGTTCGGGATCTGTGTCTTCTACACGCAGCAAAAACTTGCCACCCGTGGCGCGCGCGTACATCCAGTTATATAGAGCGGTGCGGGCAGAACCAACATGAAGAAAACCAGTGGGAGACGGAGCGAAACGAACCCGAACTTCAGACATAGGAGTACAGGTTACTGCCTACTCGTAATCGTAAAAGCCGCGCCCACTCTTTTTTCCCAGTTGGCCGTGCTCAATCATCTCGTGCAAAAGGCTGGGAACTTCGTAAGTGTCGTCACCTAACGAGTCATGAATAACGTTGGCGATGTTCTCGACCGTGTCCAAACCTATGAAATCGCTAAGTCTCAGCGGACCCATTGGTAGGTTGCAACCGAGTTCCATCGCGGTATCAATATCTTCCTTAGTTGCTAATCCTTGCTCATAAAAACGGATAGAAGAAAGTAGATAAGGAATTAACAGAGCATTGACAATGAACCCGGCACGGTCAGGACCATGCACAACTGTCTTACCAAGTTGTTCGGTAACTAACTTTTCAACAACTTCCGCTACTTCATTTGATGTGTATTCACTGCGAATTACTTCTACCACTGGCATTATCGGAACAGGGTTAAAGAAATGCATACCTACGAATCGTTCGGATCGGTGACTTGCTTCACCAAGACGTGCAATAGGAATCGAAGAGGTATTCGAAGCAAATACGGCAGAGGAAGACACAATGTCATTGAGACGACCAAACAAGTCTGATTTGGCAGCTTCATCTTCCACAATGGCCTCGATTATCAAGTCACAATTAGCCAAACTAGAAAGATCGGCACTGAAAGAAAGCTTTGCATTCGCCTGTTCGTGTTCCTGCTGCGTAATTTTTCCTTTAGACAACGCACGATCAAAAGAACTGGCTAAACGTGACTTACCGGCACCTAATGCAGACTCGTCTGCTTCTACAACTACAACGTCAGCACCAGATCGAGCAATTACTTCGGCAATTCCTGCACCCATTTGGCCGCAACCAATTACCCCCACTGTTTTGATCATTAACCAACTACCTTTTTTGCAATAACAACCCGTTGAATTTGATTAGTACCTTCATATATTTGAGTGATCTTGGCATCGCGCATCATTCGTTCGGCCGGAAAGTCCTTCGTATACCCATAACCACCCAACAGCTGGACCGCATTAGTGGTTACTTCCATCGCAGTATCGGAAGCGAAGCACTTAGCCATCGCCCCAATCATCGATAGCTCACCATCGGGATCACCGGCATCAATTAGTGCACACGCTTTATAGACAAGATTGCGAGCAGCTTCTGTTTTCATGGCCATATCAGCAACCATGAAACGCAATCCTTGGAACTCGGCAATTGGTTCGCCGAATTGTTTACGTTCCTGCATATATTTGCTCGCACAATTGATAGCGCCCTGCGCAATTCCCACTGCCTGCGCACCAATAGTCGGGCGACTTCTATCCAGCGTGTGCATAGCAATGTAAAACCCCTGACCTTCTTCACCAATTAGGTTTTCCTTGGGCACACGAACATCATTCAGAGTGATTACACCGGTGGGACTTCCCTTTACACCAAGCTTTTCTTCTAATTTGGTGACTTCTACTCCCCAATCAGCCTCAACTACAAAAACACTTATGCCTTTGTAACCCGCTGAGGGATCAGTTTTGGCAAAAACCGTATACAAATTGCTGATTCCAGCATTCGTAATCCAACATTTCGTTCCATTAAGTACATAATCATCGCCATCCTTTACTGCTTTTGCAGTCATTGAGGCAACGTCGCTTCCGGCATCGGGCTCTGAAAGGCAATAACTCGCTTGACTTTCGCCCGAAGCAACTCGCGGTAAGTATTTCTGTTTTAAAGACTCGCTTCCGTAATTAATTACAGGAGTCATTCCTAATTTCGATATCAACATTGTTAATGCGGTTGACGCGCATGCTGACGAAAGTTCCTCGATCATTATGTTGAATGTGACGGCATCGGCACCTGCCCCGCCGAACTCAGCCGGAATCCCCAAAGAAGGGAGCTCGAGTGACTTACATGCTTCAAAGTTCTCCCATGAGTAACTGGCATCATGATCGACCTGGGCGGCACGGGGCGCTATTTCGGATTCGGCAAATTGGCGCACAACTTCGCGGAAGTCGCGTTGCTCATCGCTCAACAGAATGGGTTGCATCATGCCAGTTTTGCTCAAATATCAGGCCATAACTTGGATTAGGACGACCCGTACCTCATAGTATGAGCGCACTACAGAAACGAGGCATTCGGATGATTGCGATTCTTATCGCTGTACTTGCGGCCCTAATCGCTTTACTCGGGTATCTACGCACCCGCGATCGTCGTCGTTCCAAATCTTTGGAACGCCACTCCAAGTCGTGGGGCTGTTCCTTTGCCCGTGAAAATCCGTTTCTCGACATTGCGCCCAGTGTCACCCGCAACACAAGCATCTGGGATTCGCATCCAGACAACAAGCTGGTCGAAATGATCGAGCTGTGGTTAAAGAATCCAGCTGTCGCCAGTTTTTACGGACAACGTCCCACCGAAGCCTTTCCATTTATGCAACGTACAAACGTATTGATAAATAACGTTCTGTGGTCAGCCGATGACAATGTTGCCTACCGGATATTTGATTTAACTTTCAAGAACACTGACAATGTGGATCTGAACGAACGATTCACCTCTTTGCTTGTCAATATAAACGGGTCGTGGCCCGGCACACATTTGAGCCATCGCACTGATCTATCTCGACTGCGCAACGATGATTCCATGGTCGATGTCGACATACCGTCGTTGTCTTTTGCCGAAGAATTCCACGTACAAAGCATGGATCCAACCTTTGCTCGCAAGTTATTCAACGAATCAGTGCGTGAAACGGTATCAAGCAGTACCAAAATGGTTACTGACATTTATCTAGATGGAACCTGGATGCTGGTAGTGGGCAACTACATGCGCAAAGCATCCGATTGGAATAAGTGGAGAAGCTTTGCTCGCAGTTTTACAGCCGGAATAGACGAGTCGATTGCCACCACTTATCCGGTGAGCCCAGCCATCCCGATGTCGAGCGGCGAGCGGGAGCTCGTTCGCTAGTTTTCGTCTCCGCTTACGTCAGATAACAATTTCATCGCAGCTGTTCGTTTATTTATTCGTGGTGCCAAATTGGCATCGATAAGAACGGTCCAGTCGTGCAGAGACGCACGTACATCATTGGAAGACAACTCGTATGCGCTATCACGAACGGTGTCAACAATCTCGCGCTGATCCCAATAGTGATGTGCGGAGGAAGAAAACAGGCGTTTGCGAAATGTAATTAAATCATCAGGTGCACCACCGAGAAAACCCCAAACAGTAAATGCGAATTCAAGATCGTAAATAACTGGGGCACGACCATTCAAAGAAGCCCGTTTAAGCGCAATACCAAGACAACCAGCGATCGCGTCTTCCTCATGCTCATCTTCACCTAACTTCAAGCGCCCAGAAAAAGTTTTGGCGATCTTTAATGCGTACCCCTGATCTGGGCCAATATTTCCTAAACGGGCGCCACGCGGTTGGCCGCCATCGACGACTTCAGCAGGGCGATCAGCTTCCCATCGCCGCGGCGCTGCTGGTAGCAATTCTTCTGGCGCACGATCAGTGTCAGCAGCGGGAACAAATTCAGGTTGAGCCATAGTGAGACACACTAGATCGGTCAACACATGTGCAAGTTGCGTTTTAGACGATTCCCATCATTACATGCCTCTCGCGGACCTCGTCATAAAGATTTCTTGCCTCTTCGTGTTTGATCGACACCCTGGGATTTCCTGCTCCACGATATGGTTCGCTAACTAGGTCATAGACACTTGGCATGTAGAAATAAATCGCCGTTTCACGAAAAGGGTCTTCCTGCTTAACATCGTGGTTGCCATCCGGAACATCTCCATCAGACCATTCCATTGACATGTCTCCGGTTTGGACATACAAACAGTTTTCCGGAAGGAGAATCATCTCATTGCCACGACGTACACGCATCCCTCTAACTTTTCCTTGCATTCCAAAGTTGAATACTGTCTCGTCAGGGTGCTCATGGAAATCAGAATTCGGATGCGAGTAACTAAAGAATCCAAGATGACTAAAATCACGACTTCCCCGAGTCAATGGCCCAACTTCGCCATGACGTGACAACTCAACGTACCCTCTGAGGAATCCAGGAAAAAGTTCCCGCGTCAGATCTGAGCCAATTCGACGACTCGAACTTACAAAGGGTTGGAGCAGACCCGGAGCAAATTTCTTCCATTCTGGATGCGCAGTATGCAGAGTGACCAGCTCACGAAGTGTTTCCTCATCGGTTAGCTTCTCCCGCAATTTCACCGGCCCATTACGCAAAGTTTCTTCATCAACTTCAAAACCTTCGCGCCGGTAGGACATAAGACCTTTTATGGAGCTACCAAATTCTTTAGCTGACTCCATCAAGAGTCGCAAAGGTACAAGCACGCCGTCCACTACTTCCTCCGGAACGGTTACGTACCAATTCCCCCACCGTTTGAGATCTTGTTTTAAATCTGGTGTAGCGAAAAGCAGATCAAAATATGAGGGGCTAGACACGCGCGGAGACTAACAAGTTGAATCAATTTTGATCAAAAGCGGCCGTAGGTATCGTTCGCGGGAGGGCTTATCGACCTATTGACTACCTGTTGGGCCCTTCGTACTCTCGAACTGGGGACGGGAAAGGGTAACGGGAAGTGAAAACCTTCGCTCGCATTTCTGTCATAACAATTTCACCTATTTTGGCCTTGACTATTGGATTTTCCGTAGCCGGTGCCAGTACAAAATCCAAAATAAGAGCTCGAACAGTTTCGCCAACAGCAAGAATTAGAAGTGCGGCGGCCGGAACATACGTGCCTTGTCCGACAGGTGGAGAAAACTATTCGTTTTCCGCCTACGGCATGATTGGCGTTTACAAAACCAATGATGCGTACTTGGCAGTCTTATGCGGAAACATCCCTAACGGGGCGGTCACTGAAACCGCACACGCATACATGTACCTTCCCGGCGCTACGGGTTGGCTAGATGTTGGAAACCTTAACGTACGATCTACTTCATTTAAGTATGACTCCGAGAATCAAATGTGGCTAATAAAGATCGATTCAGGAACTGTTTATTTAGTTACCTCAGACGGCCAAGTAACAGTTTCGTCTGAACGATACGCCCAAGAGAATTCTCAGCGTCAGATAAAAAGACTTTAGTTGTCAATGGCAGGGTGACACCCTGCCATTCGATCTACTCGACGAGTTCGCACCAATCTTTGTGTTGGTCGAGCTCGCCGCGTACAGCTTGGTTATAAAGCTCTTGCAGCTCGCGAGTGATCGGACCGGGTTCACCAATTTCACGGTCGTCGACGCTGCGGATAGGCACAACTTCAGCAGCCGTTCCGGTGAGGAATGCTTCGTCACAGGTATAGAGATCACCGCGCAAAAGGTTTTGTTCGACGACTTCATAACCACGCTCACGTGCCATCACCATTACTGAATCACGAGTAAGACCTTCAAGAACACCGGCAGAAAGTGGCGGGGTAATCAAGACACCGTCTTTAACAATAAAGACATTTTCTCCGGTACCTTCCGAAACATGGCCTTGACTAGAAAGCAAAATGGCTTCGTCGTATCCGGCGTTAAGCGCTTCTACTTTGGCGAGCGATGAATTTACATAACCACCGTTGCACTTACATCCGGGAGGAATAGTGTTTGCATCGTGACGACGCCAAGAACTCACCTTTACTTTGATTCCATGCTTTATGCCTTCTTCGCCTAAGTAAGTGCCCCATGGCCAAACAGCAATTGCGGTATCAACAACGGAAGTGAGCGGATTCAAACCCATTTCGCCGTAACCCAAGTAAGCCACCGGACGGATATAACAAGAACTAACACCGGCCGCTTTAATCACATCATTCGTAGCGGCAACTAACTGTTCAACCGTATAAGGAATTTCTATCTGCAGCATGTGAGCCGAACGGTGCAAACGCTTCATGTGATCGGTTAAACGAAAAACTCCGGGGCCACCTTTGGTTTCGTATGCGCGAACTCCCTCGAACACACCCATCCCGTAGTGAAGAGTATGGGTGAGCACATGAATCTGTGCATCGTCCCACTCGATCATGTTTCCGTTCATCCAAATTTTCGAGGTCTTCTGGAGCGGCATCTCAAACCCTCTCTGCTATTGCGTCGCCAATTTCTTGCGTTGACCCTTTTGTTTCGACCGATTGCAAGGCCTTTATTATGCGCTCTGACGCACTGTTCTCGCCAAGATATTCGAGCATCATGGCTGCCGAACGAATGGCAGCTGCCGGATTGGCCTTATTTTGGCCGGCAATATCGGGAGCCGAACCGTGTACGGGTTCAAACATCGAAGGACCGGTACGCGCCGGGTTGAGATTGGCCGAAGCCGCCATGCCGATTCCACCGGCCACTGCGCCCGCCAGATCGGTGAGGATATCGCCAAACAAATTGTCGGTGACGATCACGTCGTAGCGGCCCGGATCTTCCACCATATATATACATGCGGCATCAACATGGTTGTAGTCAGTCGCAACTTTGGGATATTCGGCGGCAACTTGCTCGAATGTTCGGTTCCACAAATCACCGGCATACTTCAAAACATTTTTCTTGTGCACGAGAGTTAAGTGCTTGTGCTCTCTACTGCTAGCTAATTCAAAGGCAAAGCGTATGCAACGCTCAACGCCAAAACGGGTGTTAGTGGAAACTTGTGTAGCGATTTCTTGTGGAGTTCCGTGGCGTACAAAGCCACCCTCTTCGCCTGGATACAGACCTTCGGTGTTCTCACGCACAACAACAAAATCAAGATTTGGCGCATTGAATGGGCGCAGGTTGATAAAGAGATCAAGTTCGGAACGCAATTTAAGCAACAATCCGCGTTCTAAAACTCCGGGTGGAACACGCGGATCACCGACTGCACCCAACAAAATCGCATCAAACTTTCGCATTTCAGCAATATCAGATTCATCAAAAACATGTTCGTCACGCAAGTATCGATTCGCGCCAAGATCAAGATCGGTAAATTCCAAATCCGCACCGGTGGCACGCAAAACCTTCACAGCCTCGCCGCAAACTTCCGGGCCAATTCCATCACCCGCAATAACCGCTATTTTCTTGCTCATCGGGCGGCTAGCGTACTCGGCATGGGAGATCTGCAGCTATCTCGTGCCGCCTACGAGCGCATAAAGGAAGAACACGAAGACCTAACCACTCGTGGACGTGTCGAAATCGCGGGCCTGATCGAGAAGGCACGTGCGCTCGGCGACCTCAAGGAGAATGGCGACTATCACGCCGCCAAAGATCAGCAAGGAAAGATGGAGGCGCGTATTCGCCAAATCGAAGCCATGCTGAAAACCGCCGAAATCGTCGAAACCGATAACACTGAAGTTGTTTCTACTGGCCACATCATTGGAATTCGTTACGAAGGCGATGACGATATCGAAAAGTACCTTTTAGGAAACCTGGAAGAACGTCCGGAAGATATGGCGCTTATTTCGCCTGATTCGCCGCTGGGCCAAGCGCTCTTAGGTAAAACGGTTGGCCAAACAGTGGAGTACGAAGCGCCTAACGGAAAACTTAAAGTCGAAATTGTGGAGATTTCCGCTCCTTAATTATGAAGGGTGTCATCCTCGCCGGAGGAACCGGAAGTCGCTTGTTTCCCTTAACGCGGATAACTAATAAACATCTTCTTCCTATTTACGATCGTCCCATGATCAATTATTCGATCGAAGCGTTAGTTGCAGCTGGCATAACTGAAATTATGTTGGTTTCCGGAGGAACACATGCCGGTGAATTCTTTCGCTTATTAGGCAACGGACAAGAATTCGGCATCGAACGTTTGCAATATGCCTACCAAGAAAACGCTGGTGGAATTGCCGAAGCACTTGGTCTAGCGGAAAAGTTTGTTTCCGGCGATCGAGTGTGCGTAATGCTGGCAGACAACATTTTGGAACGCAGCATTCGCGACATCGCTAAGCACTTTGAAGCCCAAAAGTCAGGTGCGCGAGTCGTATTGTCGAACATGGGTGACCCGGTTCACTTGCGCCACCTCGGTGTTCCTGAACTAGATGACAACAAGCGGATTGTGAGCATCGTCGAAAAACCAAATGACCCGCCTAGCCCATACGCAGTAACCGGAATTTATTTCTACCCAAGCGATGTGTTTTCGATCATTCCCGATCTAAAACCTTCCGGTCGTGGTGAATTAGAGATTACCGACGTAAACAATCATTTTGTTCGCAATGGCGCAATGGAATACGACGTTGTCGAAGGTTTCTGGGGCGACGCCGGCGAATCTATCGATGCTTACTACGCAGTTAACGACTTTGTTCGCGAACACGGCGCCAACAAAGGCTGAGCTCTACAGAGTTGTCGAGCTCGTAGTAGACGACGGCCCCACTGTCTCAATAGCTTGAAGGAAATCGCGGATCGTTTTGGCGTTTTCACGAGCTGCCTTTAAGTATTGATGCGCATTGCGGAGTGACATACGAGCATTTTGCAATGTAGTGACATTGCCGGGATATCCCTGAGGAGTCAGTACCAAAACACCATCGGCTACTCCATCAATGGCCTGGTGGGTGGCAGCAATATTTTGTTTCATTGAATCAAGCGCGGCCACCGCTCCGGTAACGTCTTTGCCCACACTGCTTTCAATATCAACTTTTGCTTGCAACTTGGCTACATAAATATCCAACAAGTCCGCCATCGCTAACTCGCTATCCGAAATAGTCGTGATATTCACCTGCGGAGTAAGAACCAGATAAACGCGGTAATCCTCAATGACACTCTTAGCTAAAACCCGCATTGCGGCTAAATCAGTTTCGACGTCCACATTCGTTTGTACGGTCTGTAAGCCAGAGCGGGTGTTTCCTATTTTTTCCAACAACTGCGCCTTGTGGTCACTAGTCAAGTACTTTGCGTCGTTAATTCGATCCGTCAGTATTTCCAGATGCCCAACTCGCTTTGTTATCGCGATCTTGATTTGTTCTTCAAGACGCTTAGCCAACTGCGATTTCGCCTCGCTAATCTTGGTAGAAATCTGGGATTGATACCTCGAGGTGCTCGCTGTTTGTGCACTGGCATTAGTGGAAACGCCAACGACCAATAAAGCAATCGATGACACGACAAGTAGGAATTTGCGGGAGGACTTAACCATTGATACTCCCCTCGCCTTGTTTGTCATCGGAATCTGATTGATACATATCCTTTTCAATAGAGCTCAACTGGTTATCAAGTTTTGTGAAATCAGTAGGGTCGGTTACCGACTGACTAATAGTCGTAGTAGCGGTTGTTGAACTTCCTTTGGAATAAGAGTTGTCAGACTTCTTGCCGCATCCGGCGAAAGACAACGCGCTAGCGACTAACAGGATTCCAACTAATTTCGGACGCGCCAGCTTCATGACTCTCCTATCGACCGTCTAAAACGCTATATCAAACACGCTTTGTGTTTACCCAAAGGCCGCGAATTTGTGCCACTCTTTAGGGATGCCAAACGCGCGAACTTTGAGCCAAAAAGTGTGGGATGACCACGTGGTTCGCTCGAGCCCGGGTGAACCCGACCTTTTATATATAGATCTGCACATGACCCACGAAGTCACTACTCCGCAGGCCTACGACGGCTTGCGTATGGCCGATCGTGGGGTACGCCGACCTGAACTGACGCTTGCCACCGCTGATCACAACACGCCAACAATCAACATCGATCAGCCAATCGCCGACCCGGTCTCGCGTAAACAAGTTGATGCCTTGACCAAGAACTCCAATGAGTTTGGTGTGCCGTTGTATCCATTAGGAAGTCCCAATCAAGGAATTGTTCATGTCATTGGTCCTGAACAAGGTTTAACGCAACCGGGTATGACCATTGTTTGTGGAGATTCGCATACATCCACCCAGGGTGCATTTGGTTCCTTGGCATTTGGAATTGGAACTTCTGAGGTTGAACACGTTTTAGCCACACAAACCCTTCCGCAAGCCAAGACGGGAACACTGGCCATAAATGTTGAGGGCGAATTGCCATTAGGAGTAACCGCGAAAGACATCATCCTGGCCATCATCGGAAAAATTGGAACCGGTGGTGGTATTGGCTACGTAATTGAATACCGCGGTTCGACCATTCGTGCGTTAAGCATGGAGGGTCGTATGACCATCTGCAATATGTCGATCGAGGCGGGAGCCAAAGCGGGAATGATCGCCCCCGACGACACCACATTCTCTTATGTAGAAGGCCGCCCCCACTCGCCTCAAGGTAAGGAATGGGAGGCTGCTCTCGATTACTGGCGGTCGTTGCCTTCTGATGCCGACGCGAAATTCGATAAACAAGTTGATATCGACGCCACCAAATTGGCACCGTTCGTGTCTTGGGGTACGAACCCCGGGCAAGTAGTGACCATTAACGATGTCGTGCCCGACCCGAGCTCGTTCGATGATCCAGCCGATCGTGAAGTTGCTCAACGCGCACTTCAATATCAAGATTTGCAACCGGGAACGCCAATTCGCGACATTAACGTCGACACTATTTTTATTGGTTCGTGCACTAATGCACGTATCGAAGACTTACGGCTTGCCGCATCAGTTTTGGCCGGGCACAAAGTTAAATCCGGACTACGTGCAATGGTTGTTCCGGGTTCCACTTACGTGAAAGCAAAAGCTGAACAAGAAGGACTAGACAAAATATTCACCGAAGCTGGCTTTGAATGGCGTGAAGCAGGATGTTCGATGTGTTTGGGAATGAACCCTGATCAACTTTCACCCGGTGAGCGCTGTGCATCAACTAGCAACCGGAACTTTGAGGGACGACAAGGAAAAGGTGGCCGAACTCATTTGGTATCCCCTGCCGTTGCCGCTGCTACCGCCATTGCCGGTCACTTCGCTACTCCTCAGGACTTGGAGGGCTAAATGCAACCGTTGAAACTTGTAGAAGGAACCGCGGTTCCATTGCGTCGCAGCAACATTGATACCGATCAAATCATTCCGAGTGATTGGTTGAAAAGCATTGAACGCACTGGTTTTGGTGCCGGTCTGTTTTCTCAATGGCGAGAAGAGGATCCGGACTTTCCGTTAAATCAAGCTCAGTACAAGAGTGCGGAAATTTTGCTCGCCGGTGAAAACTTTGGCATTGGATCATCGCGTGAGCACGCGGTATGGGCATTGCAGGATTACGGATTCGACGCGGTTATCGCCCCAAGCTTCAGCGATATTTTCCGTAACAACTGCTACAAGAATGGTTTCGTTCCGGTTGTGCTTCCTGCCCACGACGTCGACGCGCTAATTAGCTCGGTGGAAGCAGCACCCGACACCGTTATTGCCATTGATGTAGAACGGTTGGCTATAACTTGCCCCGCGATTGAACTCGAAGCCAGTTTTGCCATGGATGAATCGATCCAATACCGAATTGTTAACGGCCTCGACGACATCGCATTGACTCTTCAGCATGAAGATGACATCACGGCCTATGAAGCCAGACGACCGTCATTTAAACCCACCACTAAATAACGCTGTACTGGCTAGAGCCCGCTGAGATTATCGGCGATCATGCAAGGCGCGAAGACGATAGTTCAGGATTGTAACCCATACGTTGACGAGCAGAATCCTTCAACTGCTGCCCAACTAGCACTCCATTTATATCTTGTGGAGCAATATTTCGAGCCAGCAGTTCCCGCGCAACTTGTGTTTCGAACAACCTCCCCGCAGCCGCAAGTGTTGCAACGACCGAATCACAAACATTGCTATACATAGGCCCGGTTAAACGTGACATTGCGAGATGTCTAACAAGCGAATCCCATTCCATCGCAGCAGCAAATTCTCGTGATGGTCCTTCCGCATACTGTTCTGGGCCAGAAACTGGAATCCTTTCCAACGATCGCACAGCCCGCACATATTCAGCACCAAGTTCTAACAATGGTTCTCCATAAACCATGGCAGCAAACAGATTAAGGGTTGTTCTCCCTTTCTTAAGACCGTAAAAGCTATGCGCAGATATTGGAACTCGCTTTTCTCCCCACTTGTCCAGAATGGCTCTGGGATCAATGGAATCTTCGTGTGCCCGTATTAATGCAATGTCAGGTATATAAAGAATTGAAGCTGCGTGATTTGCTTTCCAATCCTGTATTGAAGAACAAAGCCGATCCGGCGTGGGAAAGGTTGTAAGCGTATCTGGTATCGCGTGAAAACCTACATACTCAATCAGACTTTTAAAATCTGTTAGTGCATGAGGGATGCCTTCCCACCGCCACTTCTCAAACCGAAAATCTGGAAGTCCGCGATCATAAAAAACATCATCAGGAGCAGATCGTTTATCCCAAGCTTCAACGAGACCTACGTGGTAACTCAAAACACCACCGGAACGAGGGGCAAGCCCCACCTTGGCATTTGGACTCTGAATCACAGTTATCAAATCATTTTGCGAGGTGAACGTAAAGAGTGACGCCCCAATTGTTAAAAGCGGACCTAGACGTGAGAGACCAAATGCTGAAACGCCAGAGAGTGTTTTATCGTCTCCCTCAAAAGCAGAAGGTCCTTCGTCAAAGAATCTCCTCAAGAGCTGCGGTTGGCGAGTGAGATAGGCATGTTCGGGCGTTCCGAAGGCCACCAACGAAACTCCTTCACGCGGATCACTAGCTTCGAATGGGTTTGGCCCACTTCTATCGGAAATATAAAGCCAGTTTCGCGAATATTTTCCGAGCGTGGGATCGTGTGGACCGGGAGCTGACATCCACTAATTCTCGCATGGCCTAAAAGTTGCATCCAAATCGACCTGATCAAATGGGTGTTTCAGGATTCTCGGAGCGTTAGTTACAACTCGATGTCGCGGACATCAAGAACGCCTTCAGTAGCCCGCAATTTATTCACCACTTCGTCAGGAACTTGGTGATCAACCGCGGCCAAAATAAGTGCGGTGTCGCCTTTGGCGTTTCTGCCTAATGCCATATCTCCGATGTTGACTCCGGCTGAACCAAGAGAAGTACCAACAACACCGATCATTCCGGGACGATCGTCGTTGCGCACAACCAACATGTGGGGTGCTGGTGGAACTTCTACAAAGTGATCATCGATCATGAAAATCTTGGGTTCTTTGCGCTCACCAATCAGCGTGGCCGACACTCCGTGCACGCCAGAACGAACGGTTATGGCCGCAACATAATCATGGGTTTCTTTTTGCGCTGTGGTACTGATAACAATTCCTCGTTCCTCGGAAAGCGTTAGAGCATTTACATATGAAACGTTTTCACTGTCTACTGCGAAAATTCCCTTTAGCAGTGACAAGTTAAGAATGCGCGTGTCGTGCTCAGCCAAAGTTCCTTGATAAGTGATATCAATTTTGGTCGGAACCCCTTCGACCAAACATCCAAGGATTCGGCCCAGTTGTTCAGCCAGATTTATATAAGGACGAACCGCTTCGTTTGCTTCACGAGCAGGAACATTGGTGGCGAAAGGAACGAAGTCATTGTTAAGAGCAAGCACAACTTGTTCAGCAATAGTGATACCCGCTTTATCTTGTGCTTCAACGGTGCTGGCGCCCAAGTGGGGAGTTACAACAACACTGTCGAGTTCAAACAACGGTGACGCGGTAATTGGTTCTTCCGAGAAAACATCGAGGGCAGCACCAGCTATCTGTCCCTTCTCCACTGCTTTGGCTAATGCCGCTTCGTCGATAATTCCTCCGCGTGCTGTATTTACTACCCGCAGGTTGGGTTTGGCCATGGCCAATTGTTTTTCACCAATAAGCCCAATGGTTTCCGGAGTTTTCGGCAAGTGCACACATAGAAAATCAGCTTGTTGCATCAGCTCATCGAGACTCACCTGCTCAACGTTTAGCTGACGAGCTCGTTCCTCAGGAATATAAGGGTCATAAGCCAGGACACGAAGACCAAAAGCTTGCGCGCGTGGAACTACCAAACCACCTACACGACCTAAGCCAACGACACCGAGAGTTTTACCTTGCAACTCGACGCCTTCCCACTTTGAACGTTCCCACTTACCAAGTTTCAAAGCACTGTGAGCTTGCGGAATGTTGCGCGCTTGGGCGAGTAGTAATGCAATGGTGTGCTCGGCTGCCGACAAGATGTTTGATTCGGGAGCATTAACTACCATCACACCACGAGTAGTTGCAGTGGCAACATCAACGTTGTCGAGCCCAATTCCCGCGCGACCAATTACTTTCAGTCTTGTGCCGGCGTTTAAAACATCGGCAGTGACTTTGGTAGACGAACGAATTACTAACGCGTCGGCGAGTTCAATTGCATCAAGCAATTGTTCAGGCGAAAGATTTTTGCGTACATGAACGTCGTGACCTGCGTCACGCATTGCCTGCAAACCGGAGTCAGCAATAGTTTCTGTTACGAGAATATGAGCCATGGCTTTATATTAGGAACCTAGTTTGGGTAACTTTCCCAATGCAAGATCCGCAATCCGAGTGATTCCTTCCCGAATGTCATCGTCAGCAACTGCGTAGCTAATCCGTAGATAACCCGGCGCTCCAAATGCTTCACCAGGAACTACTGCCACCCGGGCTTCTTCTAGGAACAATTCCGCCAGTTGAAGACTGGTTTCGACGACCGAACCGTTCGGGCCCAAAGGACGACCCAGCAAACCCTTTACCGATGGAAAGGTATAAAACGCCCCCTCGGGTTCGGGACAAATAACACCGTCGATTTCCGACAACATCTTCACCATTAGATGGCGCCGACGGTCGTAGGCCTCACGCATCTCTTGCACGCAGTCAAGCGGGCCGGTGACTGCCGTGAGCGCCGCCTGTTGAGAAACGTTGGCCACGTTAGAAGTTGAATGCGACTGCAAGTTGGTGGCGGCCTTGATTACGTCGACAGGCGCAACCATCCATCCGACTCGCCATCCGGTCATAGCAAATGTTTTGGCAACACCATTAACAACGACACAAGTGTCTTTAAGTTCTGGAACAACCACCGGCATTGAATACTGTTCGTTTTCGCCATAAACAAGGTGTTCATAAATCTCATCACACATAACCCATACGTTGTGCTCGAAGGCCCACTTTCCAATCGCTTCAATTTCTTGACGGGAATACACGGCGCCAGTGGGGTTAGACGGCGATACGAATATCAACATTTTGGTACGCGATGTGCGCGCCGCTTCTAATTGTTCAACAGTGGCACGGTAACCACTTGTTTCATCGGTTGGAATTACAACGGGAACTCCCCCGGCGACTTTCACCGCATCGGGGTACGTACCCCAGTATGGCGATGGGATAAGAACTTCATCGCCATCGTTCAACAGAGTCATGCAAGTGTTGAAAATGGCGTGCTTTCCGCCGTTGGTAATAAGCACGTTGGCGGTTTGGGTTTCCAAACCGGAATCACGAATGGTTTTGGCGGCTACCGCTTCGCGTAGCTTCGGCAAACCCGCAACGGCGGAGTAACCGTGGCTGGCTCGTTCGGCTGCTGCTTTTTGAGCGGCCTCGACGATATGGGCAGGCGTAGGAAAGTCGGGTTCGCCAATTCCAAATCCGATAACCGGTTCGCCCTGGGCTTTTAGTTCTTTCTGGCGTGTGTCGACGGCGAAAGTAACTGACTCCTCGATCTGCGCCACTTTTTTCGAGATTCGATCCATATCCGTAATAATTTCACACAAAATTCACTGTGGATAACAAATTTCCGGTTGTGAAGGCCCAATAAACTCGGGCCGTGAGAAGCTACAAAAATGACTGAATCGATAATCATTCCCGACGACCTTCTCCCTGCCGACGGGCGTTTTGGGTCAGGGCCATCAAAAATCCGTGAAGAGTCGATGGATGCATTGATTGAATCGGGGAAGACTTATTTGGGCACTAGTCATCGCAAGCCCACCGTTCAAAATGCCATTGCCGAGTTGCGCGAATCACTAGGTGAGTTTTTTCAAATACCGGATGGTTATGAAATTGCCATGGCCAACGGTGGGACTACCTTTTTTTGGGACATTGCTGTTCATTCGCTAGTTAGTGAGCAAAGTGAACATTTAGTTTTTGGAGAGTTTTCTTCGCGGTTTAGTGAATTCGTGGCAAAAGCTGACTTTCTAAAAGATCCAATCATCGTTAAAAGTGAGATGGGAACGCACCCAGAAGTTGATGTGCGACCGGAAGTTGACACTTACGCATTCATTCACAATGAAACTTCTACCGGTGTATTCATGGATATAGATCGTCCACAAGGTGCGGCGAATGGCGCTCTCGTATTAGTGGATGCCACCTCGGCCGCCGGTGGAATGGCCGTTGATATCAGCGAATGTGACGCCTATTACTTCGCCCCTCAAAAGTGCTTTGGTGCTGATGGAGGCACTTGGTTCGCCGTTGTTTCCCCTGCTGCCATTGAGCGTGCGGAAAAAATACGCGAGCAACGTTATATTCCTACAACGCTTGATTTCTTTGAGCACTTACAAAATTCTCGGGCAAATACCACTTACAACACCCCTTCGTTAGTAAATGTTTTGTTAACCACTCAAACAACTAAATGGATGCTCGAGCGCGGTGGTATGGAATTCTCAACACGGCGTTGTAAAGAAATGTCTAACAAGGTTTATAAGTGGGCTGAAGCACGTGACTTCGCAACTCCGTTTATAACTGATCCAGAAATGCGTAGCCCTGTTTCTTGCACCATCGATTTCGCGGAAGATATTGACTACACCGTTTTAGGTAAACACCTACGAGCTAACGGAATTGTCGACGTAGAGGGTTACCGGAAACTTGGCCGCAACCAATTGCGAATTGCCACTTTCCCGGCGATCGAACCAGAAGACATCGAAAAATTGCTGGCGTCGATTGATTATGTAGTCGACCGCATGCGCAATAACCCTTAATTCCTCTTGTACAAGTGAACATTTTGAACAAATAGTGAACATAATGTTCACTTGTGGAGGAAAAATGGGGGTTATTTGCCGCCGGAGGCGTCTTCGAGCTTGCCTTTTCCGGAAGAAATGAACGGCATCATCGCGCGGAGCTGAGCACCGACTTTTTCAATCGGGTGTTGTTTGCCTTCTTCGCGAAGCTTGTTGAAGTTAACGTTGCCAGCCTTGTATTCATTCACCCATTCCTCGGTGAACTTACCGTTCTGAATTTCGTCGAGGATGCGACGCATTTCGGCTTTAACGTTGTCGTTGATCAAACGAGGACCACGAGTTACGTCACCGTACTCAGCCGTTTCTGAAATTGAGAAACGCATTCCGGAGATACCGTGCTCGTACATAAGGTCGACGATCAACTTCAACTCGTTCAAACACTCGAAGTAAGCCGATTCAGGTTGGTATCCCGCTTCAACCAGGGTTTCGAATCCAGCTTGTACAAGCGCAGTAACTCCACCACAGAGAACGACTTGCTCACCGAACAAATCAGTTTCGGTTTCCTCTTTAAATGTGGTTTCGAGAACACCAGCACGGGTGCAACCGATTGCGTCGGCATAAGAGAGTGCAAGTTCTTTACCTTTGCCACTGGGATCTTGGGCAACAGCAATCAAACCGGGTACTCCGGCACCTTCGGTGTATTCGCGACGAACCATGTGGCCCGGACATTTGGGAGCAACCATGATCACGTCAACATCAGCCGGAGGCGTTACCAATCCGTAATGAATATTCAAACCGTGAGCAAAAAGGACTGCTTTGCCAGCCGTGAGGTTGGGGGCAATATCTTTTTCCCAACAATCAGGAATCTGCATATCAGGAAGAAGCAATGCAATCACATCGCTTTCTTTTACTGCAGTAGGGATGTCGACAACTTTTAGCCCAACTGCCTCTGCCTTCGACTTGCTAGAAGATCCATCGCGCAAACCAACCACAACATCAACACCAGATTCCTTGAGGTTGTTGGCATGAGCGTGACCTTGTGATCCATAACCAATCACTGCCACTTTCTTAGAACCAATAAGACTTTTGTCAGCATCTTTTTCATAATAAACAGTTGCCACGGGGGATCCTTTCCGAATACAGAGTTAGGTTAGCGAATTAGCCGGCTTGGTTTTTAACGGCGCGGAGTTTGGGGGCGCGGTCGAGACGAGGCATTGCTGCCCGTCCGGTGCGCTGAATTTCTTTAATGCCAAACGGGCGCATCAAATCTTCGAAGTCGTGCAGCTTGGTCGGAGCACCAGCGAGCATCACCGTCAGCGCGTCATGGCCAACATCGACAATCTTTCCTTCGAATACTTGGGTAAGTTCAATAATCTTGCTGCGATCACCGTTGTTTGTTTTAACTGAAATCAAAAGCATTTCGCGTTCGACGGCATCGTTGGGATCGAACTCGTCGATACGAATAACGCTGATGAGTTTGTAGAGCTGCTTAACGATCTGCTCGAGTGGTGCACTTTCAACATCGACAACAATGGTGAACCGACTGAAGTCAGGGTCGTCGGTTGGCGCAACTGCTAACGAATGAATGTTGAAACCACGACGAGCAAACAAACCCGAAATGCGAGCCAAGACTCCGGCGCGATTCTCTACTAAAACCGAAAGGATGTGATAGTTCTCTGTCATGGTGTTTCCATTCCGCCTTCTGTAGTACCAGTTTGCCCAAACACTTCCGGATCGAGCACCACATCATCATTTGTCTTACCGGCCGGAACCATCGGGAATACTTTCTCGCGTTGGTCGGTGCGGAAGTCAATAACAACTGAGCGATCGTTGATTTCATTGGCCTTATCAATAGCCGGCTGGATTTCTTCCGGTGAATCAACCCGAATACCAACACAACCCATCGATTCCGCCCACTTCACATAATCCGGGTAGTCCTTTGACAGGAAAACCTCTGAGTAACGCTCGTCGTAAAACATTTCCTGCCATTGGCGAACCATTCCCAAATAAGAGTTGTTCAGAATGGCAACTTTGATCGGAATTTCCGCAACGGTTGAAGTAACCAATTCCTGGGCAGTCATTTGGAAACAACCGTCACCGTCGATAGCCCAAACCGTTTTGTCGGGAGCAGCTGCTTTCGCACCAATAGCGGCAGGAACTGCAAAGCCCATGGTGCCTAAGCCACCCGAATTAACGAATGTATTTGGTTGCTCAAACTTCCAATACTGACTGGTGTACATCTGGTGCTGACCAACGCCAGTTACAACAATGGTGTCGGGTGAAGCCGACTCATTAATCATTTGAATGACTTGTTGTGGCTTAAGTGGGTCGCCCTCTTTGTGCGGCGCATAAGTGGTCGGGTATCTCTCACGCCATTCGTTAATCAAACGATTCCATGGACCACGATCAGGCTGCTTTCCTTCATCGAGCGCTTTAACTGCTTTAACAAGTTCCTCAATAACTTGACGGCAGTCACCCACAATAGGAACGTCGGGGTTTCTGACTTTTCCTAACTCCGCCGGATCAATATCGACGTGAATAATTTTTGCATCCGGAGCAAAGCCGTTTACTTTTCCGGTAACACGGTCATCGAAACGAGAGCCAAGGGCAATTAACAAGTCGGCTTTTTGCATGGCAGTAATAGCGGTGTAGTTACCGTGCATACCGGGCATTCCCAAACACAAATCGTGTGAATCAGGAAACGCACCGCGGGCCATCAAGGTTGTAACAACATGAATTCCGGTTAACTCAGCCAATTCGCGCAACGCATCGGCGGCATGTGCTTTCAAAATTCCACCACCGGCATAGATAACCGGGCGTTTCGACTTAGCAATCAGCTTGGCTGCTTCCTTAATTTGGCGCGGGTGACCTTTGGTGGTCGGCTTGTAACCAGGAAGATTCACTGAAGTAGGCCAATACCATTCCATTTCCTGATTGGCGATGTCTTTCGGAATATCAATCAAAACCGGCCCTGGGCGGCCAGTAGTTGCGATGTGGAATGCCTCGCGAACAATGCGCGGAATGTCTTGCGCAGTAGTGATGAGTTCATTGTGCTTAGTAATCGAACGAGTAATACCAACCGTGTCGCATTCTTGAAACGCATCAGTACCAATAGCGGTGTAAGGAACTTGGCCGGTGATAACAACCAGTGGAATGGAATCCATATAAGCGTCACAGATCGGAGTAACGATGTTGGTAGCGGCAGGACCACTGGTGACCATGGCTACACCGGGGCGACCAGACACATGCGCGTAACCTTCGGCCATGTGACCGGCGCCTTGTTCGTGGCGCACCAAAACGTGACGGATAGATGAATCGATGATCGGGTCGTACACCGGAAGGATGGCACCACCGGGCAGGCCGAACATAACTTCGACGCCTTCCATCTCAAGGCTCTTAATAAGCGCTTGCGCTCCGGTGAGTTTCATCTCTCTCCTTTCACATATCTTCGGGAATCGGCCTAACAAAAAACCTCCCGTGAGGGAGGCATGAGGGCGCTACACGACGTTGGTCGTGAGCGCTAAATGAGGACGAGCACCAAATATGTGTTCATTGCCCTCCATTGTGGCACTTTTCCCGCCAAATATGCAAACGGGAATCCCCCACCTCAAGGCAGTGACCGGTATGCCCTATTCGACCCTTGGGACTGCGTGTTCCAACTATGTTCATGGCCATGTCTGCCACCGAAGTCCGCCGAAGTCGCCAGATTAACCCGGCTTACTTCACCGCGGCTATCGCCATCATCGCTCTCGTCTACGCCGTCTTTCTCTATGCAAGCCGGTCTAACGAAACAAGTCACACATCGGTAAATGGTGCTGAGGCACAGGCACAAGCCCCCTTCACTCCGCAACCATTAAAAACAGCACAGGCTTCGTGGCAACTTCCCATGCCACTTTCTCGGGAAGCGGCTTTCATTAGTAACAAACAGATATTTGTTGCTGGTGGCATCGCTGCTAATAAGGAAACTATTCAAACTGTTTTTCGTATTAATCCAACCAATGGCGCGTTTCTAAAAGTTGGAGATCTCGCCAGTGATATACACGATTCCGGATGCGTATCGTTGACTGATCAAACTTTGTTGCTCGGCGGATCAGACACGCAACCTCTAAATGCAATTCAACAGATCAAATTCGATGGTCCGCAAGCTACGACTAAAAATATTGGCACTCTCAAGAGTGCACGATCCGATGCTGCTGCCAATTTTTATGCTGGAAACGTTTTTCTTGCCGGTGGTTATGATGGGAAAGCACTGATTTCTACAGTAGATAAATCGATGGACGGCACTACGTTTGAAAACTTTGCCACCCTTCCTACCGCCGTAAAGAATCCATCGATGGTCGTCGTTGGAGATCAGATATGGGTGATCGGTGGAGAAACCGCCACAGCAAAGTCTTCGACGCAACTAGCAATTATTGATGGAAAGACTGGTTCGGTGGCTGAGTTAACACTTTCCCATCCGATTTCGCACACTGCAGCTTTTGTAGACAACGGAACTGTGTATGTAGTTGGTGGCATTACCAATGGAAAGACGCGATCAGATATTCAGAAACTCGACAGCGATGGCCAATTAACCAAAGCAACCAGTTTGCCTTACGCGGTTTCTGATGCTCCACTAATTAACTACGGAGATGCTTGGTACTTACTTGGTGGGGAATCCCCAACTCGTCTTAAAAGTGTTGTTCAAATCAGTCACTGATTAAGCAGAAGTGATGGCGCCCTTGTCGGCACCTTCAACCAATCGGGCAAACTTCGCCAACACACCACTGGTGTAACGCGGTTCAGGAAGTTTCCAGTTCTTGCGTCGCTCGGCAAGAGTAGCTTCATCAACCAACAAATCGATCTTGTGATTAATTACATCGATGACAATCTCATCACCATCTTCGACAAATGCGATAGGGCCGCCGTCTACTGCTTCCGGAGCAACGTGACCGATACAAAAGCCATGTGTTCCACCGCTGAAACGACCGTCAGTTAACAATGCACAGTCCACTCCCCGGCCAATTCCTTTCAGCGCACCAGTAACGGCGAGCATTTCGCGCATGCCAGGGCCGCCTTTTGGACCTTCGTAACGGATAACCAAAACAGTTCCTGGTTCAATGTCGTTAAGCAAACATGCATCGAGGGCTTTTTCTTCACCGTCGAACACACGTGCCTTGCCACGAAATTCAGTTACATCGATACCAGCAACTTTTACAACCGAACCATTAGGCGCAAGTGACCCACGCAAGATTGCCAAACCACCTACTTCATGTATTGGTTCGTTGAACTTATGAATAACTTCCCCATCGGGAGCCGGAGGATTTAGCGACGCCAGATTCTCGGCAACTGTTCCACCGGTAACAGTTATGCAATCGCCGTTTAACAAACCTTCATCAAGAAGCATTTTCATAACGACAGGAACGCCACCTACGCGGTCGATGTCTGTCATGTGGTACTTACCGTGCGGACGAGTATCAGCCACATGTGGAACTTTGGCGGCGATGCGATTGAAATCTTCTAGTTCCAATTCGACATGTGCTTCGTTAGCCATCGCAAGTAAGTGCAAAACAGCGTTAGTGGAGCCACCGAGCGCCATAGTCACGGCAATCGCGTTTTCGAAAGCGGGTTTGGTCATGATGTCACGCGGGCGAATGTTGGCCTTCAACAACTCAACCACCGAATGACCCGATAAACGGGCAAACTCATCGCGTTTCGGATCAACTGCCGCGGGTGAAGAACTTCCCGGCAACGCCATACCAATTGCCTCCGCGATACTTGCCATGGTGTTAGCAGTAAACATTCCGCCGCAGGAACCTTCGGTTGGGCATGCGTGGCGTTCGATTTCAGTTAACTCTTCTTCAGTCATCGAGCCGGTTGAATAAGAGCCCACTGCTTCGAACACCGAAACAATGTCGACAGTTTTATCGCCAACGTGGCCTGGCAGAATTGAACCGCCGTACATAAAAACACTTGGTACGTTCAAACGTGCCATCGCCATCAACATTCCCGGCAAACTTTTGTCACATCCGGCGAATCCGACCAAACCATCAAAACGCTCGGCATGCATAACGGTTTCTACCGAGTCAGCGATGACTTCACGACTTACCAACGAGGCATGCATTCCCTCATGACCCATTGAAATTCCGTCGCTAACGGAAATAGTTACGAACTCAATCGGGAAAGCCTGCGCTTCGCGAATTCCGGCTTTGGCCGCTTGAGCTAAACGTTGAAGTGGCATGTTGCACGGTGTTACTTCGTTCCATGAGGAAGCCACACCGACTTGGGCCTTATCCCAGTCGTCATCGTCCATTCCGATGGCACGCAACATCGCCCGCGCCGGCGCCCGCTTTGCGCCCTCAGTTACATCACTCGAACGGGATTTCCCAGAAGAAGTTGGATCAGCCATGACTCTTATCGTAGATGCAATTTAAGTAGCTAACGCCACAGTTGTTTAAGCGCAAATGCAATCCCAATGATGGTGCCGAGCGTTCCAATATTTGCGTAAATAATTGTTCGCGTTTGCGCACCTGTTTGAATAGCAATTTCCGCTCGCACAAATTCCTTTAACTCACGAACAGCTGAATTAACACGGTCGTCAACGTAAGTTTTAGTTGCTACATCAGCCCATCCGACTGGGGGCAAATATTCCATGAGAGTCGTAGCGGCCTCCTCACCTAATGCACCAATTGCTTGACCATACAAAGTATGCCGCGATTTTTCTGTCATTGCCATGGATCTTCTCCTCAAACTCAAATGCAGGAGGAAGAACAGACATGAACCTAGTCAGGGGGTGTGACAACAGCCTGCCGTTTGCCAAAGTGGCATATAGTCACGATTTGTGATGAGACGTTCACGACGCTTGGTGCGAGACATTCTCCCTGCCATCTTCATCTTGGCCATTGTTGTCGGTGGTTACCGAGTGCAGTCAGGGCATTGGCTACCAACGGATAAGAAACCAGCTGCTTCAGATTCCACAAGTAATTCGGGTGATAACAAAACGTCAACGACCTTGCAAGGAGTATTTGGAGACACCTCGAAAGGTGACTGCATCAAGTGGAGCGAAAAAGGAACGAGTGGTAACACTTACATCAAAGGAACACCATGTGATGATCTTCACTCGATGGAAGTGGCGGGGCTAATAACAATGAAAAACCCACCAAACCATTTCCCTAGTCAAGATGAATGGCGAGACTTAATTCCACAAGAATGCACGACAACAGTTGAGGCTTATCTAGGAAAACCTATAAATACCGATAAAACCAATCTTTATGTTTCCGGTTTATTCCCCGCGGAATACGGCTGGAAAGAAGGCGACCGCAAAATGGTGTGCGGTGTATCTAGTTATAAAGGCGAAGATGACCCGTATGATGCGACAAGAGAAAAACTCTTCAGAGGAAAAGCAGCCAGCATTATTGGGTCTTCTAACTAGTCTTCAGGATCCTTGGCGATGTCGGCCATTTTGGGTCTGACCGCGGATTCGTAGTCAGACCAGTTCATAACAATCGTACGACTGTGGACGCCGGGATTGAATGCAATCTTTTCGTTAGTAGCCAGTAATTGATCAACAAACATTTCTACATCAATCAAATTTCCGAATGGATAACACGCGCCTATCTCACAACCCATTTGCTCGACAACTTCTTCCGGGGTGGCAAATCGGAATTCTTTTATCCCTAATAACTTGCGTACTTTGGAACTCGAAAGTTTTGAATCACCAGTTGTTACTAACAAATTAAACCCGTTCTTGTGTTTCACGAGTATTGATTTGGCGCCGTTGCGTGTGGTTAGATCAGCACGCTGTTCAGCCGCTTGTTCGCTTGTATAAACCGGTTCGTGTTCAAAATCATCGTACGGATACGCACTAATCGCTTCTTTAATTGATTCATACGGAGTAGACATCGAATTAGATTACTTCGAATGGGCAGGAAACCAGACTGGAATGATCACACAGTCAAATGGTTGTATCCCGATGGCACGCTACGAAGAAGCTACAGACGCTTTGTATCTGCTCTGGCCGTCGCCGTATTGACTCTGGGAGGAAAGGTTGGAATCGATTCCATTCGTCACAGTGGAGCGGCGTACAGACTCCGAGCGGAACGCCGAAGTTTAGGAATATACACGTACAACGAAAATCATTTACCTCCTGATGAGGCAACTGCTCCGTCGTATCACAACACAGTTACCGATGATGATGTCGTGGTCGATCATTCGCCCGATGTGATGTATTTCCATAGCGAAAGATATAGACAGTCCATGGAATTACGAGGTGCGGCATTGCAAAGGTACCGCAATAGAGGTGGAATCGTTGGTGTCGGACTTCCAAACTTCCCCCAGCCATCGCAGAGTGACTTAGCAACGGAAATTGTTTGGATCGCATTCAGCGGGCAGGGATTGTTTTGGAAGAACAACAATCACTTGACTAAAACAGCAGCCTGCAAATCGCTGCCCAGTGGTACGAAGCCGTGTATCGGCTTAGATTTCGGCCTTGATACCCCGGCAGTATTTGTTAAGGGTAAGTAGCTACAGACCGAGTTTTTGGCGCAGAAGAGCAGTTGCGGCTTTCCCGTCGGCTTTACCTTGCGAGGCGGCCATAATTTTTCCAACAAAGAAACCGGCAAGTTTTTGATCGCCCTCTTTGAAGCGTTCAACTTCAGCTGGATTTTCTGAAATAACTTGATCAACTATCGATTCCAGCGCACCAGTATCCATTGCTTCGAAACCTTTTGACTTCGCGATTGCTTCTGGATCTCCACCGTTATCTAACATCTCGGCGATAACTGTTTTGGCTTGGGTTGCAGTTATCTTTCCGTCGGTTTCCATTTTGACAAGTGTTGTAAAAGACTCAGGAGTTATGTTTTCCACTCCCTCAGGTTTGGCAGCTACTTCATTCAATGCGCGATTCAAAGCAGTTCTACCGTCCGCACCCGCACTAACTGCAGCCATAACCAATGAATCAAGCTCAGCTGCAACTAAGTCAGTTACCTTCACGTGTTCTTCGGCAGAAATTTTTAGAGTTTCGGCAACCTTTTGTCTACGTTCAGAAGGCAAAGGTGGCTGCGACTCACGAACGGAATTGATCCATTCTTGTGATGGATTGAGCGGAACTAAATCGGGTTCGGGGAAATAACGGTAATCCTCGGCTTGCTCTTTACTTCGACCGCTAATGGTTTCACCACTGCTTTCATCCCAGTGACGCGTTTCTTGCTTAATCTTTCCACCGTCTTCGAGAACTTCGATTTGACGATCAATTTCAAATTCAATTGCCCGTTGCAACGAACGCAATGAATTCACGTTTTTAATTTCACAACGAGTTCCGAACGGGGCATCAGGACCTTGACGGACTGAAACGTTGGCGTCGCAGCGAAGCGAACCCTCCTCCATTTTTCCGTCCGATGCGCCAATGGCCACCAGAATCGCGCGTAACTCAGAAACGTATGCCTTGGCTTGCTCAGCTGAACGAATATCGGGCTTGCTAACAATCTCAACTAGTGGAACACCGGCACGGTTGTAATCAACCAATGACGAATCTGCACCATGAATACGGCCGCTGCCACCGATGTGAGTACTTTTTCCGGTGTCTTCTTCAATGTGTGCGCGCTCAATTCCAACCTGTGAACCATCGGGCAAATCAAGATAGCCCTCGATGTTGGTAGGCAAGTCGTATTGGCTTACTTGGTAATCCTTGGGCATATCAGGGTAGAAATAGTTTTTACGGGAAAACACCGCCGGTTTAACCGTGCAGTTAAGAGCCAGGCCGATGGCCATTGCTAACTCAACAGCCCGCTTGTTCAAAACCGGAAGCGAACCGGGCAGTCCTAAACAAACTGCACAAATATTGGTATTGGGTTCGTTGCCGAATTCGTTAGGGCAGCCACAAAAAAGTTTTGTATTTGTTTTAAGTTCGGTGTGAACTTCCAAACCGATTACGGGTTCCCAATTACTCATTATGCACCCGCCTTTTCTTCTAAAACTTTCGCGGCGCGAAACATCACCGGTTCACCTAATGCTGGCGCAAAAACTTGCACACCAACTGGTAAATCTTCTGCGCCGGTACCAAACGGAACCGACATGGCCGGAATTCCCGCCAAGTTGGCCGGTATCGAACAAACATCGGCTAAATACAACTGGAACGGATCGGTTTTTGCTCCTAAGTCCCAGGCGACCATTGGCGAAGTAGGTGAAATTAGAACGTCGAAATTTTCATACGCTGCGCGATAGTCACGAATAATTAAGGAACGAACCTTTTGTGCCTTGCCGTAATAAGCATCGTAGTAACCAGCTGAAAGCGCATATGTTCCCAACATGATGCGACGTTTAACTTCCGGACCAAAACCTTCCGCTCGGGTTTTGCAATACATTTCCAAAATATCAGCACCTTCCGAACGTAATCCGTAACGAACGCCGTCGTAACGAGCCAAGTTGCTCGATGCTTCCGCCGGGGCAATTAAATAGTAAGAAGACAAACCGTAGACAGCGGCCGGAACCGAAGCTTCACCGACACGCGCGCCAGCGCTTTCCAATGCTTCTGCCGCCGCATGAACACGAGTAGCAACTTCTGGTTCAACGTCTTTCATTAATTCGCCAATAATTCCTACCCGCAGGCCCGAAACTCCTTCGTTTAGGGATTCAGTAATGCTCGGTAGCTCCTGGGCAATGCTGGTGGAGTCGCATGAATCGTGTCCGCCAATAACTTCCAACAACAAGGCAGCATCTTCTACGTTGCTAGCGAACGGACCAATTTGGTCAAGAGAACTTCCGAATGCAATCAGGCCGTAACGCGAGATGTAACCGTAAGTTGGTTTAACTCCCACAATTCCGCACAACGAAGCAGGTTGACGAACTGAACCACCGGTATCACTGCCCAATGCCAATGGAGCAAAACTGGCGGCTACTGACGCCGCGCTTCCACCACTAGAACCACCGGGAATTTTGGCCGTGTTAATTGGATTACGAGTTGGACCAAACGCAGAGTTTTCCGTGGTCGTTCCCATGGCAAATTCATCCAAATTGGTTTTACCAATGATGATTGCTCCAGCCGCTTTTAATTTCGTAACAACAGTTGCGTCATAAGGCGGCTTCCAGCCCTTCAATATTTTCGATGAACATGTGGTGTCGATTCCTCGAGTGCACATGTTGTCTTTGATGGCAATGGGTACTCCCGCCAACGGACCAACTGATTCACCAGAAGCAACTCGACGATCAATTTCATCGGCCGCAGCCAACGCTTCATCGCGCATTACGTAGTTAAACGCGTGAATTTCGGCTTCACGTTTATCGATTTCAGCCAAACATGATTCCACGACTTCACGGGACTTCTTTGTTCCAGCCTGTACTTCTTTGGCAATTTCAACAGCTTTCATTACGCTTCTTCACCAAGAATTTTCGGAACACTAAAGCGACCACCTATTGCATCGGGTGCGGCCGCCAAAACTTCTTCCCGATCGAGGGTGGGCTTTACGACATCTTCTCTTAAAACATTTTCAATCGACATTGGATGCGCGGTTGGTTCAATGCCGTCGATATCTAACGTTTCCATTTCACGCGCATGTTCGAGCACCGCACTCATCTGGCTCGCATACAAGTCGGCTTCTTCTTCCGTAATGTCGAGTCGAGCCAGTTTTGCGACGTGCAAAACTTCCTCACGAGTTAGTTGATTTGCCATATTCACATCGTAGGCGGTGGGAAAACACTGTCGTGCTACCCTGCGCGGCAATGGCAATAGAAAAACACGAGTTTTTAACCGATGGCTGGTTTGGCGCACTCGCCGAACCCGCAGTTTTGCATGACCCTTCGCAGGAAGAACTCGATACATGTGTTTTTAGTTTTGAAATCACCGATGCCACGGCGGACATTGATTCAGTGTTTTATTTGTTGTCTGCCGGTCAGGAGGTCACGGTCGAACGTGGAAAACGCGATGCGCCCAATGTCGAAGTAAGACTGGAAAACAAGTTGGCGCGTGATCTGTTGCTAGCACCGTCGTGCGATGAATTTCGTTCACGCATGCTGCAAGGCGAAATCCTCGTCCGCGGAGATCTATCTAAAGCGTTAGAACTATTCAACAAACTCACCAACGATGACCGCGGCCAAAAACTCGTTGGCCACTTGAAATCAATAACTGCTTAACGTTTGTCAGGGTCAGACCCTGACATCACTTTGTATACAGATTGACGGTCGTGCCGCGTTTTACTTTGGCGCCTGCTGCTGGACTGGTGGCAAATACTGCTTTACCGGGCGGGCCGTATGTGGCGCCCACTACTAACCCCGCGTCAGTAAGAACATCAGCGGCATGCTGAGCACTCATTCCTTGAACATTAGGAACTGACACCGTTTCTGGGCCTTTGGAAACGTAAACCGTTACCGAACTATCGCGTTCTGCGCCATGACCGGCGTTTGGACTACTCGAAATAACTTTGCCAACCTCCACCGTGTCGGAATAAGCATTAACAAAACTCGCTTTTAATCCAACTTGAGCCAATGCAGCCGTTGCCTCGTCTTGGGATTTACCAGCAAGATCGGGAACAGTGCGCAACGGTGGACCGTCACTAACTACCAAAGTAATTGTTGAACCTTTTGGTTGATCACCTCGCGGTGTCCAGTCCAGAACAAAACCTTTAGGAACATTCTCGTCACGTTTACCTTCGCGTTTCACCACAAACCCAGCACTAGTTAATGAAGTAGTGGCGTCAGTTTCAGTTTTGTTAGTGAGGTCAGGAACAGCGCGAGGCGGCGGACCTTTGCTAGTAACAACACCGATGTTGTCACCTTCGTGCAACTTTCCGGTACTTGGTGTTTGTTTTAAAACGTATCCGTAAGGCTGGTCGCTATAGCGTTCGGAATCCAACACAACATTTAAATTCACCGCTTGGGCCGCTTTACGCGCGTCGGATAACGATTTACCCACTAAAACCGGCACTTTGTGTTGTGGACGCAATTGAGGAGCGAGCACCAAAGCGCCAATACATATCGCCGCTATAACACCAGAAATAGTGAGAATTAGTTTCGAGTTCTTACGTGGAACTAAACGCATACGTTTGCGTTCTGCTGACGCGATCTTTTTACGTTGCCACCAAGATTCAGAACTTATTGAAAGTGAGTCGACAGCATCAGAAGAAATTACCGGTTGTGAATCTTTTTCAACAATCTCACTGTCGTAAATACGTTTGGTAACACCCGCCATAATTGTGGGATCGCGGTCGATAACCATGCTCACATCAGAAGTGCGTATTCCGGTTAACGGAAGTTTTTCCGGAGCAGGCAACTCACGCGCGGCATCGTTTAACAACTCAGCTAACTTGCCAGCATCAAGTCGCTCATCAACATTTATGGTTGAAGCTTGTTCGACTACTTCTGCCAGTGGACCTAATTCCTCAGGAACTTCCAACGCAGTATTTAGTCGTGCCATCAAAGTAGCGATGGTGGTATCAGCACTAAAGGGAACCTCACCAGTGACTGCCTCGATTAGCACCAAAGAAAGCGAGTAAATATCGGCTTTTCCGGTGACTGACGAACCTTCTACTTGTTCAGGAGCGGCATAACGAGCAGTACCTAACATTGAACCTTGTGGTTCGGTCCACGCCGCTTCCGCTAACGCGCGCGCAATACCAAAGTCGGCAATGCATAAACGGCCTTCGTCGTCGAACAACAAATTGGCCGGCTTAATGTCGCGATGAACTAAACCGCGTCGGTGCGCGTAATCCAAACCGCGCGCTGCTTCCAAACCAACCAGTAACGCTTGCGAAGGAGTCATGCGAAAACCGGTGTCTAGTAAGTCGCGCAAACTTCCACCACTTAAATATTCGAGAACAACAAAGGGTCCGTCGTCGGTATCTCCCCAATCGAATACGCGCATGATGTTCGGGTGATTCAAAACAGCAACGGCTTGCGCTTCCGCTTGAAAACGTTTTAAGAAACCGGGGTCGTTGGCCAGCGTGGCGTGCAAAACTTTTATGGCAACGCGGCGGCGCAATGTAATGTCGTCAGCTAGGAATACGTGGCCAGACGCACCGGTTCCAATCGGAGCGACGATTCGATAACGTCCGGCGAGGACTCGCCCCACGTGTTCTTGCATTCTTAGCGCCATACGACCGCTGAGCGTAGTGCCCAACTGCCCGAAAGGGAAAGAATGCACGAACGAGACAGACTAGAAAGACCATGATGACCACAAACAGTGCACCCACATCTCACGGACGGTTCGCAAGACCGCAAAACGCAAGATGGCAACGCATCCGTGAATCGATCACATTGCGACGAATTCTCGTTTCGTTAGTCCTCGCGCTGGCGGTTGGAGTTCCTCTGGCTTTCACAGTTAAAGAAGACACTGCCCCACCGGTTCCACTTGATGCCGCGGTGGCGACCGTGTTCCCTGATCCGGAAAATTTGCAGTTACGTCAGAGCGATATTGGAATTCAACTTCGCAACACTTATCAGTTTGTTGGTTTAGCTATTGATAAGTATCCGATCCCGGAAGATCAGCTTTCGGTGGTAACCGCACTCAATCAATATACGTTTACCGCCGGACCCGATAAAGACATTACGGAATTCACTCCGGGGCGTCACTGTGCCAGTGCAACATTCAAACCGTTAAATGGAACTGATGATCAAATTCGAACCAAAACTTGGTGCTTCGAATTTCATTAACCAGGATGAGCGTACGACGAGCGCACTCTTGAATCGAAAGGGGTGCCGCCATAGTGCAGATTTTCTAATACTTGTGGCGCATCAACCGTTTTCTGCATTTGTCGCAAAATAGCTATCTGATGATCTAAACGTTGCATTTCTTGAGCCGTGAAAGTAAACACCGCTGGATGCAACGCGAATGGTGTGTAGTCATACAAATGAAGCGGTCGGCCTGGCGCACCTCCTGGTGTAGCCGGAGGCAAGGGTGCCGCTGTTTGCACGAGCGGCATCGCCACATTATTGACGGGGTTTACCAAAAGTGGATCTTCATAATTTCGAGCAGCAACCAGATCGGCTCTTACTTTGTGGCGTCTTGCAAACTTCGTATTGTCTTTTGGCTCGGTTGATATTAAATAGATGTCAACAAATGGTATCTGTGAGCGCGCAGCGAAAACCAAGCCATCGATAACTGCAATTTTTACTTGGTGATCTCTCGCTTGAAAAAACTCACTCCAATTAGCTGATACTTCCCCCCGAACCAAATTGTTGTGACTTAAGCGTTGCCTGAGGTGGCGAAAGTTTGGGGTACTACGTTGCATTGGGCGTTGATGAAAAATCCGGTCGGTCGGATCAGGGTAAGTGGGAGCGGAATGCCGGATCGCCCCAAGGTTTTGGAACACAACGCCCAAGACATCGTGGGTCATAGGATCTAGTCGATATTCCTCGATGTTGTACGCCAAAATTTCCCTCCGAGCGGCACTTATAGGGTACGCGAAAGGGCAGAAATTCGTAAATCGAGGCGTAGATCAGGGCAGCTTGCCGGTTTCGAGGAGCTCCTGGAATTGGGCCTCGTTTAGCTGCGGAATTCCTAGTTCGATCGCTTTATTGAGTTTGCTCGCACCGGGCGATTCACCGATCACAACGGCATTGGTTTTTTTGCTGACACTGCTCGGACTCTTGCCGCCACGTTCAACAATGGCTTCCTCCGCACTTTCACGGGAATAGTTTTCGAGCGTTCCGGTTACGACGATCGACATTCCCTCGAGTGTTTGTTTGAGTTGGGGAGCTTCGGGGCCTTGTGTGTTAACCCCGGCTTTTAGGATTTTTTCTAAGACAGCGGTATTGCGGGGCAATTGGAAAAAGTCATAAACCGATTGCGCCAGTATCGGGCCAATTCCTTCTATAGCGGCCATTTGTTCGGCGCTGGCTTTGCGAATGGCCTCGAGTGATCCGAGTTTTTTGGAAAGAAGGAGTGCGTTGGTTGAACCGAGGTGGCGAATTCCGAGACCAGTCAACAAGTTTGCCAGTGGTCGCTTTTTGGATTCATCTAAAGCTTTTTCTAGATTTCGAGCCGATATTTCACCGAATCCTTCTAGTTGGGCGATCTTTTTCATATCGAGTGAATAGATATCGCCCGGATCTTCCAGCCAACCTTCTTCAATAAAACGTTCAATGTTTCGTTCGCCGAGACCTTCAATATCCATGGCTCCACGGGAAGCAAAGTGCGCAATTTTGGCTAACCGTTGTTGTGGGCATTTCAAATTGGTGCAGAAGTGATCGCTCTCGCCGGGAAGTCGGGTTAATGGACTGTCACACGATGGACATGTCGTAGGAAACTTCCATGGTTTGGAATTCTTTTTGCGCGAACTTAAAACGGGCGCGACGACTTCCGGAATCACGTCACCGGCTTTGCGCACCATGACGGTGTCGCCGGGACGAACGTCTTTCGCAGCAACTTGATCTTCGTTGTGAAGTGTGGCGAGACCAACGGTTGAACCGCCGACGAATATCGGTTCCAAAACTGCAAACGGAGTTGCCTTTCCGGAACGGCCGATGGAAACCATGATGTCGCGGAGCAGCGTTGACTTTTCTTCCGGAGGAAACTTGTACGCGATGGCCCAACGGGGGGCTTTGGAAGTTGAACCCATCTCGCGTCGTTGAGCAAAGTCGTCAACTTTTACTACTACCCCATCGATTTCGTAATCAAGGTCGTGGCGGTGCTCGGCCCAGTATTCACAAAATTCTTGTACTTCCTGTAGCGAATTGAGTGACTTCGATTCGTTACTTACCGGTAAGCCCAGCGATGCGGCGTATTTAAGTGATTCGCTGTGGCTGAACAAATCGGGCCCACCCACCAAATCACCAATTTGATAACCCACAAACGAAAGTTCGCGCGAACGAGTTAGTTCAGGATCTTTTTGTCGAAGCGAACCAGCAGCAGTGTTGCGGGGGTTCGCATACAGACGCAAGCCGGCATCGGCTTGTTGCTTATTTAGTTTCTCAAACACCGGCCGGCGCATGTAAACCTCGCCACGGATGTCGATAACTTCCGGAACTTTGCCTTTTAACTTGTGAGGAATCTCTTTAATAGTTTTGACATTGGCAGTTACATCCTCACCAGTAGATCCATCGCCGCGAGTAGCGCCACGCACCAAGACTCCATTTTCATAAACGAGTGACATGGCCAGGCCATCCATTTTTAACTCACAGGAAAAGTGAATTTGATCGTCGGTGTAGCGAGTTAATCGCTTGGCCCATGCGGCTAGTTCTTCTTGGTCAAATGCATTGTCGAGCGACATCATGGGCACACGGTGAGCTACGGAAGTGAATGTCGCTGAAACTTCCGAACCAACCTTTTGGGTGGGCGAATCGGGCGTACGAAGTTCAGGATATTTTTCTTCCAGCGTGATGAGGTCGCGCAACATTTGATCCCAATCGGCGTCGGAAATTTCGGGTTCGTCAAGGTCGTAATAGCGATGGCTGTGATACTCGATGGCCTCACGCAACTGCGCCGCCAATTTCAAGTCTTCTGCTTTACCCACCAGAAAAACTTAGCTCAGGCAGCCTCAGTATCGAATTACAACGATGTCATATAAAAGGCCTGATCGAGTTCGCATTGAGTCCAATTTGTTGATCACTAAGTTTTGGGTTAAGAATTCACCCATTACATACTCAGGCGGTCAGCATTTTGCAGCGGAGGCAAAACAATGACTGAATCTTCAAGCCCATTGGGCTTTCTCGACAAGTCTTTCTTTAACCATGGCAAAAAGTCTTTTGCAAGAATTATTGGTGCCATTGCGATAAGTACTTTTTTGCTGGCCAATTTATTGGTATTCGGACCATCTGAATTTGCAGCGGCAGCTGTTAACAACACTATTCCTGCAATTAAGTCGCCGGAGCTAAACGACCCTGCCTCGTCGGTCGATTCACAAAATCTCCAACAAGGCGAATCACAGGCGACGTTATTTTCACCCGATCAGGTCTTAAAGAAGAAACCAAAACCCTCTCCAAGTTCATCACAACCAGTTTCAGAAATAACTACCGCAAGGACTGACTTCACAGATACATTTGTCAATAAAGACGGTTCACGCACTACGCATGAGTACCTGAATGAGCACTATATGGCTCAGGGATCGCAAATGGTACCAATTGATGCGAAGTTAAAACAGAACGGTTCGAGATTTATAACGAAACAAACTCCAGTTTCTACTGATTTTTCTTCAGTTTCTAATGACGCCGTATTGGGTAAAAGCATCCTGCAAAATGGTCAAAGTTTGAGTTTTGCATTGTCAGGTTCGTCACCTTCACCAGGGAAAATTTCTAGCGACAGCATTACCTACAGCAATGTTTTCCCAAACGTTGACCTTTCATATACAGCGAAAAACCGTGGAGCTAAAGAGTCTTTGATCCTCAAGTCAAAATCAGTTCCTTCTTCTTACTCTTTTCCCCTGAACTTGAATGGGTTGAAAGCACGCATAGATACAAGCACGGGTTCAGTTATCTACTCGGATTTATCTGGAAACGATGTTGGTTACACACCCCCTGGCTACATGGAAGATTCTAATTACAACTCAAAACTTGGTGAAGGGAAACGTACTTATAACGTTCATTATTCATTGAGCGGACCAGACAACTCTCCAACATTGGTAGTGCAAATAGATACTGGATGGTTAAATGATTCTTCACGAAAGTTTCCTGTAATAGTTGACCCATCGTGGGTATATCCTCGAACTGGTGAGGACGATACATACACAATGTCGAACTTTGTTCGCGACAATGCTTACGACAGTGAATTAAAAGTTGGAACATATGACGGTGGAACTCATCTTGCTCAAAGCTATTTGAACTTCCATATTGACTCTGCACTCAACTACAGCGATGTTTTTTTTGCAAAATTAAGTTTGTGGAATACAAGTGGTTGGAACTGCGCACCGCATGAAATAGATATCTACCGAGTGCGTCAAGCTTGGTATGGCCACACAATGACTGGGTATCCAGGTGCGGATATCGGATTTCCGGAAGTTCAGGACGCCGAATCTGATAGTTGCGAAACCGATAACGGCCGCTGGTCAACCTGGGACGTAACAAATCTGGCTGATTATTGGGTACACAATCCTGGCAATCAGTTCGGCCTAGCAGTTCGGGTCCCTCAAGGAGCAGAACGGGATAACAACTTTTATCGTAAATATTCATCAATGGATGGCCCGGCAGGATTAGAACCCCGGATTGACATCTTGTGGAACGCGCCACCCACGGTAAGCCTTTCGGGTCCGACCGAGGGAACTGTTTGGCACGGCGTTGCACAAAGTTTAGGGGTCGTTTGTGGCGACGCGAACAATGATTCAATGAATGCGTTGTTTTATCTGTACACAGACAATCAAACAAATCTTTATCAAACAATTGCGTCGTCTTGTAATAATGGCGGAGTTGCTATTGCAAACTTGTCGAATTTAAAAGCGAATACGGCATTTAGTTGGTTCGCTGATGTTTCAGATGGTTATTCAACAACTCGCTCCCAACTGTGGCACTTTTCAACAACTGATGGAGCACCATCTACTCCACCACCAACGTCTCCTCCGACGAACGCAGTTTTAACTACAACTGATCTTTCACTCTCAGCTGGATCGGTTACCGACCCCGATAACGACGCCGTTCAATATGAATTTCAAGCGGCAACTGGTCAAGACGGCCAGTCGGGTCGTCTAGTAACAAGCAATTGGCAAAACGGAACTACATGGACTCCGCCAAGCGGAACCTTCTGGGATGGTGGAACTTTTTATTGGGTTGTAAAGGCGCGCGATTCATTAGGTGCGGAATCGGCGTGGTCGGCACCACAACCATTTCGTGTTGATTTTCGTTTGGGTCATCGCGACACATTGCCTTATGACGAATTAGGACCAGCTGCAGTTAATTTGTCAAACGGAAACTTAACGATGACAGTTGGTGGTCCACAATTCACAACCATTGGTGGGCCGATTGGTGCGAGTCTTGTATACAACTCACAATCCCCCGTTCAACATGGATTAATTGGCGATTATTACCAAGACTCAAACAAGAACTTCAAAGTTGATTCTGGCGAGTCACGAATGCTGCATCGTTTGGATCCGCAAGTTAACTTCAATTGGGGATTAGGCACAACAATAAATGACTCACCAAATCCGGGAATTATGGAACCCGATAATTACGTAATTCGCTGGACGGGGGCAATACGTGCATCAGCCGATGGCGACTACCAGATAGTTACTAATGCCGATGATGGTGCGACGGTAAATATAAACGGACAAGTTGTACAAACAGCAACTTGCTGTGGAACCTTTGGTTCTCCGACTGTTGTTCATTTGTATGCCGGTTCATATTTGCCAATCACTGTTGATTATTACGAGCGTGACGGCGGAAACTACATCAACTTGATGTTGAAACCAGCCGGACAACCCGACTCGGCTGCATTTACTATTCCATCAGACTGGTTAGCGCCAAGCGTTCCAATTCTTCCCGATGGTTGGTCACGCACAGGAATTTTATTTACTAGTGGATACAGTTCGCTACGACAATTAAATGGATCGTCAACAGTTGTAACCGACGATGAGGGTGCTGACCACATTTATTCATGGACTGGATCGGTATGGGCACCACCTTCGGGTGAAGAGGGTTCCCTTTCACAAAACTCTGATAGTTCGTGGACCCTTATGGCCGATGACGGTTACCAATACAACTTTGGAGTCGACGGAAACTTAACTAGCGCCGTTTCGTCTGACGACGATTCCAAACCTGGGGCTCCTACTTATACATATTCTGCTTATGGACAAAGCGGAAACTCGCCGGTTCGTTTACAAAATATTGCTGATGCTTCAGGGAGGAAGGCAAATTACTTTTATGGTGGATCGTCGGCTTGTCCAACCGCAACTGGATTTGATGCAAACGCACCTTTGTATGAACTTTGCAAAATTTCTTACGATGGTTTTGGCGGAGGCTCAACCGACCTGTATTACTTAAATGGTCACTTAGCTCGCATTGTCAACCCTGGCGGTGAAGAAAATGATTTCGGTTACGACCAAATCGGGCGGTTAACGACAATTCGTGGTGTTCTAACCAACGATTTAATTACAGGTGGTGTAATTACTAATCCAGACGACCCCCGAAATATGACTGTTATCAGTTATGACAGTGGAAATCGAGTAGCCAACATAACTGCACCCGTTTCTAACGCTTCGATGCCCGACGATCAACGGGCAAACCATCGCTATGACTATACGATTACTAATGGTTTGGTAAGCGATGCAAAAGTTCATGCTGCTGGGTTGTCGGAACCAAATGGTTATCTACGGGACATAACAATCGATGCAGCCGGTCACGTAACTAATGAAAAGGACGTTGCCGGAGTCAGCACAGACTTATTATGGAACGATTTCAATGAACAAATACTTCGCTCCACTGATCATCACTTTAAAAACGACCCGGTCAATGGACTCATTTCAACAAATTCATACAATGCAGCGGGCTGGAGGACTGATTCCTATGGCCCTGGCTCACCATCGGAATTTGGCCAAGCAAGTTTGCATTCGGGTGGAGCCTCTACAACCACACCACATTCATCGACTGAGTACGACGGTAGCATTCCTGGTTTAGCAGCAACTTGGTACAACAACATTGCGATGTCGGGCGCACCGGCATTCCACAGCACCGTTGGTGCAAGTAGTTCCTGGACTGGCTCGCCCGCGCAGAAGGTAAATGCTAACAATATCTCCGCACGCTTTAGCGGTGAAATAAACATGAGCGCTGATGGGACACTTACTACATCTTCAAATGGCGCACGGTTACTGGTCGACGATAACCTAAAAACCGATAACTTTGCTGGTGGTTATTTCAGTGAAGTGAACAAAGATAACTACGAGCACTTGTGGCGATTAAACGAATCGGCCGGAACGAGAGCAGCTGACGGTTCCAGTTACTCGCACGGAACTTACGGAAGCGGAGTAACCCTCGGACAGAGTGGTCCGTTTAGTTACGACAGCTCAACTGCTGCTTCTTTTAATGGCACCTCGGCGGCAGTTGTAAATCTTCCAATCGATACAGTTCGTGGAGCTGGCGGAACTTACGTAACAAGCATTGAGGCGTGGTTTAAAACAACCTCGAGTGGACCAATTATTGGTTATCAAGATCAAGCATTTGGCGGTAATGCTCCTGCCAATACTGATCCAGCAATTTATGTTGGAACCGATGGGCGTTTATACGGCGTTTTGTCGCCAACTCCTCAGATAGTTGGACCAACTGTTAACAACGGTCAATGGCATCACGTAGTTCTCGAAAACAATTTCTTGAATACAACTATGTATCTAGATGGAAACTCGGTTGGAAGCGTTTCCGGAGGCCTCGATCAGCTAAGTATGTCAGGTAGCCAAATCGGTGGAGCTTACGTAAACGGGAATACGGCTACACCTGGCAATCAGTGGTGGAATTTCAACGGACAAATTGCTGATGTTGCGATTTATCGTCACTTGTTAGGCACACGAACACTTGCTCACTTCCAAGGTGCAAGTAATGCGTTGCCAACCGCAACTTCATCAACAATTCCAGCTGGTATTCATAAAATTGAAATTGATTTTTCAAAGTCGCTTGGCAACATTCAAATGAACTTAACGGGAAGCGTGCCGTTCACGCTTTCGCCTCGTTACGGATTCGTAACCAAGACAACCGACGCCGACAATCATGTAGCAACATCGCAATATGGCGACCCGCATGCGGGTTATCCGTTGGGATCGCCAATTTCAACTTCAGTCGATCCAACTGGACTGAACTTAATTTCGCGTTCTGCATATGAGCCACGCGGAAATGTTTATTTCCGTCAAATTTCCCGGACCATGCCGGCTGGGAACATGTATTCGTATGCCTATTACGGGCAGGGCTCGAATGCAGTGTCGGCTGACAACCCTTGTACAGCAGCGAGCGATACCGCCAACCAAGGCGGAGCGTTAATGAAGCGGATATTCCCCGACCCTGACGCAGGTGGATCAAAAACTGCACGAACCGAAAGTTATGTTTACGACGCACGAGGCCAAACAGTTGCGTTTCGAATTAACTCTGATCCGTGGACATGTACGACCTACGACCTGCGTGGACGTGTTACTAAGGTTGTTATCCCTGCGGTTGGTTCAAGTGCTGCACGCACTTTGAAATATACATACAGCAGTGTTGACTCAACCACTGGGGTAGTCAACGCAACTGCAAGTGCGGTTAACGACTCATCAATTGTTTCGAATACAGCCAACAAAGGTGTGATTAGTTCTAAAACCGATTGGTTGGGACGAACTATTGCTTATACCGACGTTTGGGGCCAAACAACTTCTACCGATTACGATCAAGCAGGGCGTATAACCCAATCAAATGGGCCAATGGGATTGATTGCTTTTGGTTTCGATAACTTCAATCGCCCAACAACGTTGACTATCAACGGCGCAGTTTGGGCACAGACCTTTTACGACAATGCCTCCAATACGGTTGATCACATCGATTATCCGGCAAGTGGAGGAAACGGAACTGGGCAACGTCAAGTATTGGATGCTCGTGGCCGCTTGCAAGAATTATCGTTCGTAAAGCTGGCTGATTCAACACCAATATTTAAGGACAATGTGTCGCGCTCCTTGGGTGGAGACGTAAACGATGAGTCAATCGATGGAATCGATGCCAACCCGAGCGGAAATAACTTCACTTACGATGGCGCAGGTCGTTTAATCGATGCTTTTGTTCCCAAACATCACTACACATACGACTTCAATTCGAATAACACTTGTGGCTTCGCAACGACGGGAAAGAATTCCAATCGTATTTCAAAAACCGACGTTGACTCTACTGGTGGAACGGCTACGACTAAGAAAACCACCTATTGCTATGACCAAGCAGATGCACTTACATCTACAAGCGACTCATTATTTGGATCGCTTACCTATGACGCGCATGGTTCTTTAGCGGCGTTGAAAAATAATGCTGGCGCAAGCAGTTTGGCGTTCGGCTTCGATCAATCCGATCGTCATACAACAACCAAACAGACCAAAGGTTCCACCACCTCAACTGTTACATATGTGCGGGATGCAACCGACCGTGTCGTGCAACGCAAGGTTGACACTGTCTCAGCGTTGAAATACGGATATACCGGCGATGGCGATACTCCCGACTTTGCGGTGTCGGGAACGAACATCGTTGAGCGCTATTACTCGCTGCCTGGTGGAGCAATGGTTACTGCACGAGCAACGGGAAGTGTTTGGAGTTACACAAATATTCATGGTGACGTTGTTGCAATTGCTGATGGCAATGGAGTTAAACAAGGTGCAACACTTTCTTATGATCCCGATGGGAATGGGTTAGGAAAGTCAATCGACAATGCAAAAAATAGTTATGACTTCGGATGGTTAGGTGGCTCCGAGCGCGGCAGCGATACACAATTTTCTCCCAACATCATCGAAATGGGCGCACGCATGTACGCGCCCGGTTTGGGTCGCTTCCTAGAAGTTGACCCAGTAGAAGGTGGGACTCCAAATAGTTATGCATATCCGAGTGATCCTATAAATGAAAAGGATACGAGCGGAATGGATAAATGGAAAGGAGATTGGAGATCTACCGGTTATCACTATTCAATAAACAACTCTCAATATGGTCCTCTAAGCCGAGGAGTACCCATGCGATATGGGAGCAAGAAAAAGTGGGGTTACAACCACATAAAGTCAAGACATCCAGAAGCGATGCATCGTATTCAAGAAGCGCTCGATAATGGGAAAATGACTACTGCTAAAGGCAGAGATCGAGTTCTTTACTTTGATTTATATGACCATAAATGCTCTGCCAAGCGCGGGAGTTGCAATTACTTCAACACAAAAGTTAGACGATATCGAGTCATTGTTGATCTATCAGGCAACATGGCCGGAAACGATCCAGGAATTATTAATGCTTACTACAGTGGTTGGAAACAAGGAATTAAGTACCCAGGGAGTTGAAATGGCTAAACCCGATTGGGCGGAGGAATTATTTTCGGAACTTAGGGTAGCTACTAGTTCTTACGAAGGGACAGTTGTGTCGCCGACCGGTGTTGTGCTGCCCATAAAGTTTCTATCTATCGAGAAAAGCAATGAAAATCTTTCTTTACCATTTGTAATTGGAAGCAATCCATCAATACACAAGTTTATAATCGACTTATCTGAATTTAGGTCTGAGGACGCAACCTTTGCCGTTACCATCATCCTGTCTTTAGTGGAGGAGGAGCTTGAATCCGACACTAATCACGCTGACTGGTCTGACCCGAAGTTGATACCTACCGAAATTGTGATTGGTGAATGAATAACAAACTTGTTTCAGACAGCAAGACATTGACTAGCCTTGCAAAACAACATGAAGAGCTACATCCGGCTGCATTACCTCAAATACTGACATACGTTCGTGAAGACACGTTGCCAGAACAGATGTCACTACTCGAACAAATTGTCGACCAAATGTTCGCTAATGATCGCACGCCATACAACTACTTAAAACCTGATGAGTTGAGCAACGATCAAATTAACTTCTTAGCTGACTCAATTCTACGAGTCAGCGACGACCGGCATGAGGCCCTAGTCGAATTTAACAATATTTTGGGGGAAGACATCACGCTGCGTGTAATGGCTCACAACTTTGATCTAAGCGTTGACGAATATATCTGGTCAATTGGTTGGCTTGAAGACTTATGTCAAAGTGATCCAGAGTCAGCCTGGCATTACGTTGTTGACTTAGCTGACTATCTAGTCGGAGACGCGTTGGATTTCTTTTCGGCCTCAGTCTTAGAAGTTTTTGTCGCAGCAAACGTCAATGAATGGTCCGACAAAATCGAAGAAAGGATTCAATTCAGTGAAAATTTTGCGAAAGCTATATTGGGCGTTTGGGTTCACCAATCAGAAATAAATCCGGATGTGCAAACAAAACTCGAGGAGGCTCTAAATCAGAAGCTGAATATCCTCTATGACACAGAATAATTTTCTAAGGCTTATCAGATAGGTGACGACTCCCTCCTTGGCCTATGAAAGAATGAGCGAATGGCTGTTTCAGAATCGCCGGTTAAACCCGACGAGTCGACTTACAAGCACAACTATTACTCGATATTGACCGCGTCGACGTTTGGGAACTTGGCCGACGGTATTTTTAAACTATCCATACCGATTCTCGCGGTTTCACTGACTAACTCTAAAACTGCAATTTCTGCCGTCACCGGCTGTTTGACTTTGCCATGGCTTATTGCGTCACTTCCGGCTGGTGCGTTGGCTGACCGCATCGATCGCGTTTTCATGATGAGACGGGTGAATTTGGTACGCACATTGGTTCTTGCCATTCTCGCCGGCATGTTGTTCCTCGAAAATGAAAGCCTTACTGTTTTGTATATCGCGGCGCTGGTGTTGGGCACGTGTGAGGTTCTGTTCGATATCAATGCGCAAGCGACACTGCCCATGATTGTGCCGGAAAACAAACTTGCCCGGGCCAATTCACGTCTTTTCGCCATTGAATTCGCCATGAATGATTTAGTTGGTAAAGCATTAGCGGGAGTTCTGGCTGGCGTGGCTATCTATTGGTCGTTCGGGACCGCGGCGACAAGTTATTTCTTAGCATCGGTTGCTTTGTTTCGTTTGGTTGGAAACTTCAAAACGCCAGAACCGGAAGTTAAGAAAACCATGCGAGAAGATATCGGAGAAGGTCTTAAATTCCTATGGCACAACAAGTTTTTGCGTAACTTGGCGTTGTCAGTTGGGGCAATGGAATTCTGGTTCGAGGGTGTGTTGTCGCTAATTCCAGTGTTTGTGTTAGCTGGTGCCAATAGTGTTTTGAATTTAAATACATCTACCTACGGAGTCTTGATGGCACTACTTGCAGTCGGTGCAGTGTTGGGCACTTTGACCGCCGAACGGTTGGAGCAGAAATACCATCCGGTAAAAGTTATGGCTATTGCCAATGTGGCCAGCATCCCCGCTCTTGCCGCACTCGCCTTCTCTAGCAGCACAGCAGTTTTTGCCGTTGGGATATTCCTATTTGGATTTAGTGGAATTGTTTTTAGCGTTGTGTCGTTGACGGCGCGCCAGCGTTTAATTCCGAATCAAATTTTTGGACGGGTTAATGCACCATTTCGTTTAGCTATTTATGGAGCCGCTTCATTGGGTGCCTTCGTGGCCGGTCCAATTTCCGATGCTGCAGATTTACGATTCTTTTTCCGCCTTGCGCTGATAATGATCGTTGCGCTCACAGTCGCTATGTTGTTCTTGAGCCCCCTCTACGACTCCGCCCTCGAGAGGCTAAAAACCGAGTCGGCCTAGGAATTGCTGGAGCTACAGAGGCGAAAAAGGACATATTGCCTATTCACGGCCGGTGGGCAAATTTTTTTCGCTTTTTTGGGTATGGGTATATATTCTTGTGCAGGGGCTGATTCGGGAACGAAACAGCATGATTACCCAAGCGCCAGGGTTATGGCGTCCCTGAGGGAGGGCAATCCCTCGCCCGGCGCAGGGTTATGCGCCTAGGACTGAGCCCGAATGCCTGAAGCGGATCGCAAATGGTGTGAAGTTCATACCTCGTGGGATCCCCCCACGTTGCCTCACGGAGGTAACCCTCATGCGTCTACGTATTAAGGGTTAATTAACCCTAAATTACGGCTCCCATCAGCCCCTATTCTCTTCAATAAAGTCCCTATTTCTGCCGATTAGAGAACGTGAAGTCTGCCCCAGCACCACGATCACTTTGGGTTTTCCGGTTCTGCCTATTCGGCTTTCTTGTTGCAGCCGTCGTGCGCAACTACGAACCGGTTATTCGTCATGACATCCCAATGGTGATCCTTTTGTCACTTCTTGGTTTTATTTCCGTCAATATAAAGATCCGAGTTAGTTCTTATGCTTTAGTAGTTCCAAACAATTCCGTAATAATTGCGGCTGCCATCTTGTTTCCTAGCCAAGGAATTGTCCCTGTCGCCTTGGTTTCGACTTTCGCATGTCTAAGCATAGAAAGTTACAAAGCAAATAAAACTTACCTCTTTGGTAATTTTCTATCCGTTGTTCCTCCCGCTGTAATCGCGTATGTCCTAGCAAGCAATTCCATACATCTATCTGGTGGCGTCCGAATCATTCTCGTCTCTCTCTTCATCATCATTCTGAATAATGTAATTGTCTCCGTCGATGACTCACTTGAAAATGGGAATAAGGTTGCACGAGAGATAATTCAATTTGCAAGCTTTATTCTTCCAGACTTTGTTGTTGGCTATGCCGGTGGGTTGGCGGCTTATTCGTATTTGACTTACGGTCTGACAGTTACAACAATCGCGGCAAGTTCGACAGTGTTTGCATTCCTCGTTATCCGCAACACCATCGACCTCGACAACATGTACGACACCGTGGTGAAAGCCTTCCTTATGGCCATGCGTGCCAAGGATGAATACACCTACCGTCACAGTTTGCGCGTCGCCAAAGAGTGTGGCGACTTCGCCAAACACCTCGGTTGGAACGCGCGACAAGTGCGCCACGCATACTGGGCTGGCGCCATGCACGATATCGGCAAGTTATCCGTGTCACTCCGCGTTATCCGCAAACCGGGCAGGTTAACCGACGAAGAGTTTGCCGAAATGAAATCTCACAACATCATGATCTTGGCAATTCTTGGCACGGTTGGTTTCCTAACCAGTCTGGTTGAAGTCGCCGCCGACAAATGGGCGCACTACAACCACCGCGAACACGGCACCGGAAACGAAACTGCCGAACTCGTCGCCATGCTCGATGCCAAAGATGCCATGGCCACTACTCGTTCCTATCATCAACCAAAAACAAGAGAACAAGTTCTATACGAATTATTCAGATGTCGTCGCAAACAATTCAACCCACATCTAGTGCATGAATACTTCCGTTATGTAAAAGAAAACGATTTGCAATTCGGTGCCGGCCACGAAACCGACAGAGTTGACTTCGGTTACGAACCACCAGAAACCGGATTCGAATCTGCCGGTCTCGGCCACACCATTCATAATCAAGAAAAAGTCAATCGCCGCTTTGGTGTTCGCGAACCAGAAGGTCGCGTGGAGCGTCGCAAAACCCCGCGCACTAAAACTGAAATAAATAAGGACCAGCAATGAACGCGTACATAGAAGCCGTCATCGCCGGAATCGCCCTTGCGTTGTTAATGCGCGCCATTGTTCACATCGGCTGGGGAACACCTCTGCCTCTGGGCCTCCCATTGTTGATAACCATCGCCGAAGTTGCGCATCCAAAACAAGCTGCCGTTGCTTTCATAACCGCCGCATTAATTCTTGGAGCAATATCAGCCATTAAGCACTACCGCCGAGGAACATTCCGTTGGACCAGTGCCCGCATGCTCGCCGCATGTCTAGCCGCCACTCCCTATTGGGTAGCCAACACGCACGCATCAAAAACAAAACTCACTATTGCCGAAGCGGCCAGCATCTTCCTGATAACTGCTGCCGTGTTTATGGTTGAACTTCTGCACGAACGTCAGTTAAACAAACGACTCGATCGTGGCATTGTTTGGAAAGCCGGCATGACTTACATCACCGCATACTTAAGTGCATTGTTGTTGTCGTTGGCATGGCGCGCTAGCGATATCAACCTCGCCATGATCCCAGTGATTGTCGCCGCTGTGTTGTGGTACGGATCAAAGAGTGTGGCCGACAACCAACGCACTGTTTTGGAAGCTACCGCCACCATGGCCACGTTTCCTGAACTAACTACATTTGCACCGCAAGGCCAGTCACAACGCCTTGCCATGCTCGCTCGCAAAATGGGCGAACGTGCCAAACTCGGGCCAACCCGCATCGACCGCATCTCTCGCGCCGCTATGGTCGCCCGCATTGGTTACATCGCTTATCCCGATGTGAACTCCATCCACGAAGGATATGCGATTCCTACTCGTGATGACCTTGTGCGCCACACCCACGAAATTCTCGACGAAGCAAACTTTCTAAAAGACGTCACACCTATTGTTGATGAATTTTTAGGTGAGAGTAATGAGAATGAAACTCTTGAGTGCGCAATCATTCGCGTCGTTGTTAACTTTGATGACTTAATGGCTGAATCTTATGAAGAACACGATCAGGAAGACATAACAACCGCACTTCATCGCACCGAAGATCTCTGCACAAATAAAGTCGAAAGACATGCCTTGCAATTGCTTCACGATGTTATAAGTGAAGAATCAGGTTTGATTGATCAACTCGCCAGCGCCGGTGATCTCCGTGAAGAGATTCGTCGCGAAATCGAGGCGCGCATGGAAGGTCGTTTGATTCCGGGTTGATCCTGAATCAAGACTGGATGACAGCCGCGAGCGCTTGTGCCGCACCTCTCCAGTCGCATAACCTGGGGCAATGGCTCAGCCAACCACCAAAGACCTCGAATCTGTCATCCGCAAAATCAAGGGTGTGCAGGCATGCCGTGTTGTCGAGGGCAAAGAAAAAACCATCGGTGAAATCCGCGTGCTCGCTGCTGACGGCAAAGCGCCTAAATCGATAGTTCGCGATGTTGTTGGTTGTTTAAGCAATACCTATGGAATGAACATTGATTACCGCGTTGTGTCGGTAGTGCAAGTTGAAGACAGCGAAGATGCGCTAGCCGAATTGCTTCCGGGTACTAATCGAGTTTCTATTAAAAATGTGGAAGTCAACAACGACGGCGTATCGGTAACGTTAAGTCGTCGCAAAACCGAAACCACCGGGCACGACGCCAACAAAGATGACTCGTTAGCTACTGCGGCTGCCAACGCCACACTGGAAGCATTACAATCGTTAGACGAACGTCTGGCCAAGGTGGAATTAGAACACGCACACATTGCTGTAGTGGACGAACGTAAATGGGCGGTCGTTTCAGTTCTGCTTCCTACCAATACCGGTTTTGAAGTTGTAGGTGGCTCGGCAATTGTTCGTGACTTAGGTGAAGCTACTGCCGTTGCCCGTGCCATTCTCGACGCCACCAATCGCCGCATCGCCCGCCGCGGGTAAGCAAAACGAGCGAAACGGCGACCCCCTCTTAAATCGGTATTACAACATCGGCATCCCAGCTATTTGCACTTCGGCCCCATTGTTGTTAACCGTGTTGTTGTGGCTATTGCAATCTGATCCATTTGGATTCGAACATTGCCGCGCATCATCACCAACCAACATCTGGTAATGACCGTTGTGCCTAATGTCCTGATTGTTACGCACTCGATTGGTATTAATAGTCGAGCGGTTAGAACCAATCATATTGATACCAAGTCCAACATTTTTAACCGCTACGTTGTTGGTAATTGTTCCCTTAGTGGAAATCTCATAGAAGATACCGTGCAACTCGTTTTCGGCAGAAACGTTACGGTCAATTGTTACAGATGAACTTTGCATATCCACCCACAAACCAGTTGAATTGTTTCTGTAGAAGTAATTACCCGAAAGATTTGCGCCGTTGGTTTTGGTTAGTTTGATACCAGCGACAGAACCCTGGGCACCGTAATAAATGAAATCACCAGTGTTGTTATAAGCAACAACATTTTTACTGAATTGGAGTCCATCGGCTGTGTGTGCTCTTATGCCACCGGCACCGTTGTAGGCAATTGTGTTTTCACTAACCTTCACATTCTTCCCATAAACAACCAATCCGCCACCGACGTTATAAGAAATCGTGTTCTTCAGTACCTGAACGTTGTTCGTCGAAATGAGAACCGCACCGGGATTGATTGACGGATTATTAGTCGATTTATAGTTCTTGATCACCAAGCCTTGAAGAAGACTGTTGGAAGATCCACCCCTGAATTGAAAAGCAAATTTCTTCTGCTTTTGCCCGTCAAAAATGGCTTTCCGATTGTTTTGAGCTTTGATGGTGAGCGATTTAGAAATGTTGATCTCTCCGACACGATAAGTGCCGTCCTTAACAACAATGGTGCTCCCACTGCTAGCGCTTCTCAACGCTGTGGTGAATTGGGAATCAGATCCCACGGTAACGGTGGTGGACTGTGCCGCCCCACTTGGTAACACTCCGTAAAGGAATGAGGCGAGAACGATCGCTACTGCGCCGCCGCTCTGACAAATACGGACTACTGCCCTGGTACCCATATGAACCCCTTCATTGGTACCGCCGACAATTGTCCCGCTTTCTTCAGGGTACACACAAAAAAAGTTCCGTCAAGGAATTCCTAGAAAATTCTGATACTCAAGAATGGGTCACGACTAAGTACGGCTAAATTATTGGTCTTATGTTTGAAAAAGTGAGTTTGTGGGGTCTTCGAGTCGCGACGTTTTGTTTGCCATTTTCGGTGGGGTTGGGACTATCGGATTGGCTCGAGAGCAACATCAAACATGACCTACCGGTGATTGTTTTTGCGTGGTGTGTGTGGGCGCTGTTTCTCTTAGCTACGGCGTTTCCGCATGTGATCGGTCAAACCATCGCCCGCGTCTCTGTAGTGGCAGTAGTCGCTTCAACACTTCTTATCCCGCCCGGACGCCATAACCCACTGATAGTTGCTCACGTTCTGCTTACCGCACTGTTGGTATTTTCACGACCGGTTTGTGCATGGTGGATAAACGGAACTGCGTACCCCAATGAACGTCGTTACCCATTGCGCACACCGTTACTTCTTGTGGCCGGACCAATTGAAGTTGCCTACGCCATAACTATAGGAATTCCAATTACGGCCCTACTTTTGTTGTGCAACTCTCATTGGTTAGCCGGAATAGCTGTTGGCGTATTAGGAATTGTTCCCGTTCTTTTATGCGTTCGAGCCATTCACCAACTGGGACGGCGTTGGATTGTGTTTGTTCCGGCAGGATTGGTAATTCATGATCCCATGTCACTAATTGATCCTGTTTTGTTTGAACGAGCGGTCATCGAAAAGTTTGCGCCGGCGCCAGCCGACACCGATGCACTTGACCTCACTCAATCTGCTTACGGACTTTCCATAGAACTCGACCTGCACGAAAAAGTGCCGATGGTTTTGTCACTTGGTCGCGGGAAAACTGAATCGGGCTCATCCGCGCGATTGATGATCACACCGGCTCAACCCGGCGCAGTTTTAGCGGAAGCAAGTAAGAGGAAAATCCCCCACTAGAACTTCAATACCCTGCCCACAAGTGAACATTTTGTTCACTATTTGTTCAAAATGTTCACTTGTGGGCGGGAAAAGGGGCTTCAGGTTCAGGTTCGTTAACAGGCAATGCCGCCGCCGAGGACTACATCATTGTCGTAGACAACAACTGATTGTCCCGGAGCGATACGACGTTGTGGTTCATCAAACACCACTCGGTCACTGAAATACTTGGCCGCCAATGGCTCACCATGAGCACTTCCTTGTACGAAAACTGAGGTGCCTTCCGCAACCGATTCATCCGACCAAACCATGTCGCGAACTACGACGTGATCGACCATGATGCGGTCAGCCACACCAACGTGCACCGAGTTAGTAGAGGAATCAACCTTTACAACGAAACGACGCCGACCATCAATGCCTGGAGTAATTCCACGCCGCTGCCCTACTGTTACTAACTCCAAAGCCTCGACTGTTCCTACTTCTTGTTGGGTCTCATCATCAATAACTTTTGCCGGTGTTAAATCAACGCGGTCGCGTAAAAACTTGTCGCGTCCTTCGTCGGAGCGGATGAAACACAAATCCAATGAATCGGGTTTGTCAGCCGTTCTAAAACCCAGTCGCGCCGCATGTTCACGCACTTGTGCTTTAGTCATATGACCAATAGGAAGCATTACCTGACGCAGTTGTTCCTGGTTCAACATGTGCAAAACATACGATTGATCTTTTAAGGGATCGGCTCCACGAGCCATACGAAATACGCCGTTTTGTTCAACAATTTGAGCGTGATGACCAGTAGCAATCATGTCGAAGCCAAGTTGTTGAGCCCGGTCTAGGTAAACATTGAACTTGATGTGCCTATTGCATTCGATGCAAGGGTTAGGTGTTTCACCACGCTTATGCGCGGACACAAACATGTCTACGACATTGGAATCAAACTGCTCACCAAAATTAAACACGTGGTGAGGAATCTCTAACTGTTGTGCCACCCGACGGGCATCATCTACATCAGCCACTGAACAACAACCAGAATCGCTCGGGCCACCCCACAACTTCATGGTCGCACCCACTACTTCGTGACCTTGCTCGCGCAACAGAGCGGCTGCTACCGAAGAATCCACGCCTCCCGACATTGCTACTAAAACGCGCATTAGTTGTCCCGCAATTTCGTAACTACTTCGGCAATCGTGCGAATGGCAAAATCGATATCGTCAGAAGTTGTTGTTGGTCCGAGTGTCAATCGCAAACTGGCTTTGGCATCTTCACGCGAATAGCCCATCGCCAATAAAACATGGGAAGGTTGCATTGCACCACTGGCACACGCCGAAGACGCCGACGCGGCGACTCCCGCTTCGTCCAAAGCAAAAATTAACGCTTCACTTTCCACACCCGGAATAACTACATGCGCATTATTAGGAATCTTGTGGTCGCGGTTACCCGTTTCATAACTGGCGTCGACCTTGTTGGTTATTCGAGCAACCAATTGATCACGCAGTTCACCAACATGTGAGCTTGTTTCTTGGCGATTCTCTGCACATTTGCGTAAAGCTGCCGCCATTCCCACAATGCCGGCAACGTTTTGGGTTCCGGAACGACGATCTTGCTCTTGCCCACCACCCAACATTTGGGAAGTCAGTTTTAATCCGGTACGAATCACCAAAACGCCCACGCCCTTTGGTCCACCAAACTTATGAGCAGAAATTGAAAACGAGTCAATATCATCCAACGATTCTTTTACATCAAGCCATGGCGCCGCTTGCACCGCATCTGAGTGAATAATTGTTTTAGGTGAAACCGCCTTAACTGTCTGCACAATCTCGCGCATTGGTTGCACCATGCCGGTTTCGTTATTAACCGCCATTACTGAAACCGCCGACACTTCTTCGGAAAATGCATTGCGAAGTGATTCCAAATCAACTTCCCCTTCGGAAGTAACACCAAAATCTCGGCCCATCAATCGAGTAACCGGTTTCAATACCGACTCGTGCTCAATCGCACTACAAATAATGCGATCACCCAAAGCTTCCCTAACACCACGCACAAAGAAATTGTTTGCCTCGGTTGCTCCACCAGTAAACACAACTTCAGAAGGTTTAACTCCTAAATCGTTTGCTATGGAATCGCGGGCATCTTCAATTACCAATCGCGCAGCGCGCGCTTCCGCATGCGCTCCGGAAGGATTTCCAAAATTGTTTTCAAATACATCGCGCATCGCATCAGCCACGCCGTCGGCTAGAGGCGTGGTGGCAGCGTGATCAAGGTATACGCGCGATGGCATATGACAAGCCTAGAGAAATTATTGGTTCAAACTTTGTCGTTAACGAACGTGAGATCACGTCGCTCGACAAAGCGAAGCCACAAATAGGTGGCGTAATCAGAAAGTTTGAGTAAGTAGCGGATGGAAACCACGTAACCAACCGTCGCAACCCCTGTCACGATCAACGGCAAAATGGTGCGGTGGAGCGCCAATGCGGCAACACCCTGAAGGATTGAGAGTGACCACAACATCATCAGCAGACAAATCACTCCAACGAGGCTGTAATCTCGAATGGCGGGTCTAGGTAGTTCCACGCATGCGACTTTATGGCCACGGATCGTGAGCTACTAAATCCGGACAGGCCTTTGGGACAGAAAACTAGTCGAATCAGTATGATGATACCAAATTGGGGATTTGAGGCCTTGGGCAACCCCGAAATCGGTGGAAGTGATCGAGAAACCACTGCTGCTACTCGATCACTTCACTCCGCCGATTGAACGGCACATTCAGGACCAGGCTCCGTATCGTCAGGGCGCGAGCGATACGACTAAGCGGCTGCACGCTTTTCGGCCGAAGGTCCTCGGAGTTTCCCCCTTGTGAATAATTATCGAGCGCTGTCCGAAAACCTTGAGCGGGCGAATCACTGGCCAATCTCTCCACTAAGTACAGTCCGAGCCATGGAGATTGGCTTGATCGCGCCGGTGATGCGCACGATTCCGCCGCAGAGTTACGGAGCGATCGAAACATACGTTGATCTAGTTGCCCACGCTCTCACCGCGCAAGGGCACACAGTTACCGTGGCAACAACCGGTGATTCCACGGTTGACGCCGAACGCATCGCACTGCTTCCTTCCGCCGAAGTTCAACCACAAGGAAACATCTCACGCGAGTTTCTTCACACTCGTTTTGCCTACGAACAAATGAAATCACTCGATGCCATTTTTGATTTCACGTCGGTTGGTCCGTTGCTAGTGCATCCGGATGGTCCGAACTTAATTGTTTATGTTCCCGGCGGAGTTATCTCCACCATGTTCGAACAAGCACGCAATTCCATATACGAACAATGTGGGCCAGAAGTTTCCTTATTCACTAGTGCCGAATCGCATGCACTTGGTATGCCGGAAATCGCTCCCCCACATGTTGTTAAAACCGGTTATTCGATTGATGGATGCCAGCACACTGACGCTGCCGATGAGCTTTTATTTATAGGAAGCATTCGCCCAGAATCGCGACTAGACGAACTAATCGATGCGGTGAGTAAGACACCAAACAAATTGGTTATCGCCGGGCGCATCTCTGGAGAGCGAGAAGAGGCGTACTTCGCTAATGAAATCCAACCCAAACTCGGAAAAAACTGCTTATACATCGGAGAAATATCCAACGAACAACTTCATGATCGCTGGATAAATACCCGTGCATTGTTAGTTGCTGAACCCATACTGGAGTCAACCGGTGCTCTCTTCTTGCAAGCACAAGCCCACGGAGTTTCAGTGGTGGCGCCCAGCAGCGACTTCATACGTGAGTACACCGAGCCAGGAGTCACTTCGTATCTATTTGAGTCAATGGATCAAATAGGTGACGCAATTGATGAACTTGGCACCGGACGACCTAGCGATGTTGTTGAATACGTCTTAGCGACTCACTCCATCGGTGCGTTTGGCGTAGGTCTCACCCAACTGGCTGAAACCCGAGCCAGTGAAAATTAAGTCCCACAAATTCGGTAACGTTTAACTCATGCAACCGCTGTCTGGCAAAAAAATAGCTCTGGGTATAACTGGCTCAGTCGCTGCTTACAAAGCAGTAGAGGTTTGCCGTCGACTAGTTGAACGAGGCGCACACGTAATCCCTGTGATGACTGAATCTGCGGAAAAGTTTGTAGGCGAAATCACCTTTTCATCATTAGCTTCAGAGAAAGCACGTACGAGTTTGTGGCAATCCGACGACCCGGTTCCTCATATTTCTTTAGCCCACGAAGTTGATTTGTTCTTAATTTGCCCAGCGACTGCCAATTTGATTGCGAGTTACGCCAATGGGTTTGCTCATGATTTGTTGACTTCCGCTCTTGTAGAAACCGATGCACCCGTAATTATTTGTCCAGCTATGCACACTGGCATGCTCGAGAACGATGCTGTGCAACAAAACATTGAGGTTTTGCGCAATCGAGGTGTCGAGTTTATTGACGCTGAAACCGGTGAACTGGCCCACGGTGACTACGGAAAAGGAAGATTGGCAGAGCCACACGAGATTGTTCAGCGTGTAGTGGAATTCTTCAATCACAACTCACTCGCCGGTAACAAAGTTGTTGTTACTGCCGGAGGCACTCGCGAACCAATTGACGCTGTCCGTTTCATTTCCAACCGGTCTTCAGGAAAACAAGGGTTTGCTATCGCCGAAGAAGCAGCTCGACGGGGTGCCGAAGTAACACTTATAACCACCCAAGACCGAGCTTCCTCCATCCACATCAACAAAATTCTGGTTAACACCGCGGAGGAAATGGAGCGAGCGGTTGATCAAGTCGCCAAAGAGGCAAACGTCGTTGTGATGGCTGCCGCGGTAGCCGACTTTCGCCCTAAGTCGATTAACCCAAACAAAATCGATAAATCAACTGGCATTCCCCCTATCGAATTTGAACCAACCGTTGACATACTTGCCAAATTGGGAAAAACAAAATCAAAAAGCCAGGTTTTAGTTGGGTTTGCCGCTGAAACATCGGAAAATGTCGAGCGAGCCCGTCAAAAAATGCAACAAAAGAATGCTGACTTAATAATTTTAAACGACATCAGTGCTGACGGCGTAGGGTTTGATCACGACACCAACGCAGTAACGATAATTACTGAGGAAACTGAACAGGATGTCCCGAAAACAACCAAGCGTGCCGTCGCAGGAATAGTTCTCGACGCTGTTGAGAAATTACTCGCCTCTAAATAATGCGGTCGATTTACTCCGGAATGCTTCTAAACCAACTTGAGCATCACTGGTGTTAAAGATTTCCGAAAACGCTTTCTTTTCTTCCTCTAAGCAAGCATCAAAACCTTTAAAGCGATATGTTCGCAAAACATTCTTAATTGCCGCGTGGGCAGAGGCCGGGCCGGCGGCAAACTTCTGCGCCAAGTCGTGGGCTTCCTCGTAAAACGTAGAGTTTTCAGCTATGGCATCAATCAAATGCCAATCGAGGGCCATCGATGCATCGATATGTTCGCCGGTTAACAACAGATAACGCGCGGCTTGCTCACCAATCAACTGCGGAAGTCGGGCCGACGCACCTCCACCGGGAACAACTCCAAGCTTTACTTCTGGAACACCGAAATAAGCAGAACGTGTGCCAATACGGATGTCGGCGGCTAAAGCAACTTCCAATCCACCACCCAGTGCGAAGCCCGCAACTGCCGCCACAACTACGCGGGGAAGGTTTTCAATTGCTGCCGTTGCGCCACGAAATGCATCTGCAACTTTGGCAGCGGCCTCAGGAGTTCCTAATTCATCGATGTCTGCTCCAGCGGAAAAAACGTTAGGACCACCCCACAACAAAACAGAACGGGGTAAATCTTTGTTCAAATCGGTAAACGCCGATTCAATCTCGTTTAGAACGGCAACATTTAAAGCGTTAACTTTCGGCCGATCAATCTGCACTATCGCGATATTCGCGGTGTGATCAACTGATACGAACTCTCCCACCGTTAATTCCTAACTATCTTCTCGACTACATCGTCAGCAGCAGAAATGGGATCGGTTGTTATAGAAACCGTACCCTCATCCACATTCTCCCGGACGATTGCTTCCAATTTAGCGGTCGCCCGCAAAACAATTTCGTCCTTTCGCTGTGCTACCCGGCCGTTTAACAATTCATCCGCGGATACCGACGACTCAATCGTGCGAATGGCTTCCCACAGTTCATCGATACCTTGGTTATTTAGTGAGGACGTTTTAACTATGGGAGGTTTAGTGGTCAGCTGACTCACCTCTAATTCGTAACTCAGATTCTTGACCACTGTCTCAGCACCAGGAAGATCAGATTTGTTAACAACAAAAACATCAGCGATTTCCAATATTCCGGCTTTAGAACTTTGCACATCGTCACCAGAGTTTGGAGTCATAACCACAATTACCAAATCGGCGGCACGAGCGATATCAAGTTCGATCTGGCCAACTCCTACTGTTTCCACCAATACATATTGATAACCGCACGATAAAAACAATCTGATCGCTTGCCGCGTAGATATTGACAATCCACCAAGTGCACCGCGCGATGCCAGAGAACGGATAAACACACCATCATCGCTCTCATGAGACGACATGCGAACGCGATCACCCAGAATGGCGCCCCCGCTAAACGGCGAAGAAGGATCAACGGCGATTACCGCAACTTTGCCCATACTGCGAGCTTGAGAAATTAAGTGATCAACTAATGAAGACTTTCCGGCACCGGGCGCACCAGTTACTCCGATTACAAACCCGCCGTAACTATTTTGCAGAACCAAACGATCGAGAGCATCGGACTGTTCATCATTTTGTTCAATGACAGTGAGAGCGCGGCCCAAAGCTCGCTTGTCGCCCGACTTCGCGGCCTCAAACAGCTCAGCGACAGATACTTCCGGATTGGTCACCGACGAATCGTACTAGCGGCGACCATCACTAAACCGCATAAGACAACAAAATTCGTTTAGCTCTCAACAAGTCTCCGACTCGAACACCGGCAACCACTCGCTCACCACCATGATCGGGATGTGCTCCGCGAATCAACTTACGAAACTGCTTTAACACTTCACTTCGCGTCGGCTCATACGATTCCTCAAAACCCAATATTGCTTTGGCCCACTTAGGTTCACCCGGCCTAACGCGATGAGAGAATTCAGCGAAAGTGTTATTGGTAATCGCGCGCAACAATGCCTCTTCGCTAGTTCCTACAAAATGCACAGCGCGTTTAATCAATCCGAAAACGTCGGACCTAAATTCCTGTGGAAGTTGCGAGGCAGCGTACACTGCTCCCAAAACTGCTTGTGATTCTGTGCCTCTCATCTCTGACTGAAACACCAAAGAATGATCATCATTGATCAAACGAAAAGTTGAACTCTCTAATCCCATTGAATCAGTTTGGAAACGATGGCGTAAACGCGGCTGAGGAATAGGCCGATCTTTTTCCAAATCATCAATTAACGAAAGTAAATCTTCACCGTCACTATCTTCTGGAAGACCGCGGGCGTATTTACCCACCAACATCGCTAACAAAATTCCGCCATAGCCCGGTGACGGATCGACCGGCAGCCACAGATCACCCAACGCCACCCGCCGGGTGGGTGCGATTCGCCGGGAATGAAGAATCTCGATTTCGGCCAGTAACACGTTGCCTCCACCCGCATTATGGCTGCTCGGCGCCACGGTTGGGGCTCGCCACCCGCTGGCTCATCGACTGAGCTTTGCCAATCAAGTAAACGCCTGGCGAAACCGAAAATTAGGCATGGCCGAAGTAGATAAACCCAGGCCGTCAGTAAGCCGCGCCCGCCGTCGGCTGCAGACTGCAACTGATACAACATGGCTCGCCGCAGCCACTATGTACGTTGCCTATGTTCTTGGCTCTCATCTTGGTTTCCAGCCGGAACGTTTCGACATCGTCGTTCTGTTAGCAATCGCGTTTGCAACTTCAGTTGCTGCCCCTATGACATTTGCGCGGGGCAATTATTCGGTAGTCATCGATCTAAGCGACACCGTCGTCCTAACCGGAATGTTTTTTGTAAGTCGATACGACTTACTTCTCGTAATTGTGCTTGGTTACGCAATTGGCCAAATGCGCCCTACGCGAGGATTCGGCCGCGAGTTCATTGGTCTATGCGATTTAATTGTTACCTTCGCCCCCATTGGGTTGTTCTTACATCTGCCAATAAAAACACTCGACAACCACGCACTATTTGTTCTGGCATATATGGGATTACTAGTTGCCGTGCCAAACGTAGTGTTTCACGTGCTGTACTCAGTTATCTCCGGAAGTCACCGGCTACCCAATGCCACAGGACGTGTTGTAGGAATACGAGTATTTAACTCAGTACTTAACATTTCAGTAGCCGCAATCGCCTTAGTGCTGCTCAAAGATCAACCAGTTGCCATGGCCGCACTGTTTGTTTTGGTTGGAGCCTTTGTAATTGTGATGAGAAGTGCACGACGAACAGTTCGCGATCATGACCGCTTGCGATGGCTGGTGGAATTGAGCAGGTCATTGTCAGCAGACCCAGACAACGATGTTCTAGATCATGTTTCTATTTCACTTCAGGAATTTATTCCCAATGTGAAATTCAGTATTTGTGACTATCAACCAACTACCGACTCGCTTCACGAAGTGTTTACTCTCGGATCATTCCCCGGCGGTGAACGATGGCTTTTAGTGCGACTGTCTCCGGGCTCCGCTAACGCGCTCTCTGATGACGACCGAGGATTCTTAGAAGCAGTTTGTGAAACAATCGAAACCCATCACAAGAAACTGACTATGTCACACATGTTAAGTGATGCTCGTTTGCATGACGCACTAACAGGACTCCCCACTCGTCGTTTACTGGATGAGTTGATTAACGGAACAATCTCTAATGCATACCGCAACAACAGTCACTGCGGAATACTTTCGATTAACTGCGACAGTTTCCGCAAGATAAATGCCGAGTTTGGTCATGACGAAGGCGACATATTTCTTATCGAACTAGCTGCGCGCATTCGTTATGCCTTGCGCGGTAACGACATAGTTGCGCGCGTAGGTGGCGACGAGTTTGTGGTCGTGCTTCCTTCGGTTAGGAACAAGACCGACATAGAGCGAGTTATTGTAAAAATTCTCGACGCGCTTGAATCACCTATTAATGCTGGAGATGGAATAAAGGCGTGGGTGAGCATGGGGGCGGCGTTATTCCCCGAGAATGGCCACACTGCTAAAGAGTTAATCGAGATGTCAGAAGCTGCCTTGCGAGAGGCAAAACAATCACAGGCAGGTTGGGTATTCGCTTCACGCGCCACACTCAGCCGCCACGATGCGCCTTCCCCACCGGTCGAATGGCAACATACCGTTGGTTCCTGAGTTAAACAACCGGGTTTTCGCGGTAATGCCCGAATACGTCGGCTAGCGCATTAACGATTTCACCCACCGTTGCGTAAGTATTAACCGCGTCAATTAACACCGGCATCATGTTTTCATTAGGTTCTTGCGCGGCTTTGCGCACCGCATCAAGTGCCGACTCAACATCTTGATTGGAACGCGACGACTTAATGGCCGCTAAATGTTTAAGTTGGGTTTCTTCAGCTTCCGGACCAATCGTTAGCAGCGGAGGTGGCGGTTCTTCATTGCCGCCGAGAAAATCATTCACGCCAACCACAATTCGCTGACCGCTTGTTACTTTGCGTTCGAATTCATAAGAAGCACGGGCTATCTCACTCTGGAAGTACCCATTTTCTATTCCGTGCAAAACTCCTTCCAGCATCGAGCCATCGCCTAACTCATCAATGTGTTGGAGTATTTCCTCGGCCTCTTTTTGCACTTCATCAGTTAGCGCTTCAACAAAATACGAACCACCGAGAGGATCAACCACATTGGTAACGCCAGTTTCACCAGCTATCACCTGCTGGGTACGCAAGGCGATGCGTGCACTCTTTTCTGTAGGTAAAGCGAGTGTTTCGTCCATGGAATTCGTATGCAGGCTTTGGGTACCACCCATTACTGCGGCCAATGCTTCTATGGCAGTGCGAACAATGTTGTTTTCTGGTTGCTGAGCAGTAAGTGAAACGCCCGCAGTCTGAGTATGGAACTTCAATTTCCACGATTTCTCTGACTTAGCTTTGTAACGGTCGCGCATCCAAGTAGCCCAAATACGTCTGGCTGCGCGATATTTAGCGATCTCTTCAAAGAAGTCGATGTGTGCATTGAAGAAAAATGAAAGTTGTGGCGCAAACTCATCAATGTCGAGACCAGCCTTCAAACTTTGTTCAACGTAGGCAAAGCCGTTAGCAAGAGTGAAGGCCAACTCTTGCACTGCGGTAGAGCCTGCTTCGCGAATGTGATAGCCAGAAATCGAGATGGGATGATATTTAGGAATATCACTAGTACAGAATCGAACCACGTCATCGACCAGCCGCATGCTCGGCCGGGGAGGAAATATGAATTCTTTCTGCGCTTGATATTCCTTCAAGATGTCGTTTTGAAGAGTGCCGCCTAACTTGGCGCGAGGAATATCTTTCTTCTCGGCTGCTGCCACATACATGGCAAAAATTATCGCTGCGGGTGAATTGATGGTCATCGACGTTGTTATTTCGCCAACATCAATGCCATCGAACAACGTTTCTATGTTGTCGAGAGTGTCGATTGCCACTCCGCACTTACCCACTTCACCTAACGCCAGCGGATCATCTGAATCACGTCCCATGAGTGTTGGCAGGTCGAATGCTGTAGATAAACCCGTTCCGCCAGCATTCAGAATTTCTTTAAAACGCGCGTTTGTTTCTTCCGCCGTGCCAAAACCAGCGAACATACGCATGGTCCATAATTTGTTGCGATACATGCCGGCGTGGATGCCACGGGAGTAAGGAAACTCAGCGGAGAACTCATCGCTTCCGTAAATAGGCTCCAACGGAACGCCCGACATAGTGGAAAAGTCGGACTCTCGCTCGGGAGACTTCTCGTATGCGTTCTCCCAGTCGTCGCGTTTACTCATCAATATAAGTATCGCAGCCGCAGGATGGTCACTGAAGGATTAGCTCACAAGTTTCCGGTGGAGTCGCACCAAATTGCGGTCGAATACTTGGATGACGGTCTCAGTATCGTCAGCAAAGCCTTTGTGACGCAAATAGTGCTCTGCTTCGCAGTTTTCTAAAACTTCCACAGCAATTTGATTGCATTCGTTTCGTCGAGCGATGTCTTCTACGGCCGCCAACAAATGAGCAGCGATTCCTTGTCCGCGAGCGGCAGTTCCCAACAACAATTCACGTATATAACAGTATGGAGGACGAAACTCCGCACGGAGTATGCCAACAATTTCATTCTCTCTGCGCGCTGCGATCACCATCGGATGATGAACTTCACGATTTGGTCCGAGCTGAGTATTCAACCAAGGCTGCCACTCACGTTCGGCAAATTCCTCAATCTCCGGTGACATGTTTTCAGAGATTTCAATTGTGATGGGCAGACCACCCGTGCCAACAACGCGTTTATCAAACAAGAAGTCGGCGATTGGTTCCCACGGTGCACCGGTATCTTTCCGAAGAAGATGAACTCGGTCAACGACAAACTCGAAATTCACATCAGTAAGCGATACCAAAGCGCCAGCAATCTTCTCATCACTCGCCTCGTCGCAAAGTGTTGAATGAGGCACGAAATCGTAGTCCTCTTTTTTCTCCAAAACGCCAGTAGAAACTTGTTTCCGGAGTTTGGCGATTTCTTCGTAAGGATTAGCTTCCAGATAAATCACGGGATTCAGCGGCGAAAAAGTATTCACCGGACCAAGGCTCACCGTTATCGGAGAAGTTTCCTGAGCAGCACTGCGCAAAATATTAAGGGCATCAGGAAGCGAATCCTCTGCCACATTCACTGGAGCAACCAAAGTTATGTGGGGCATTATTCGCGAAAGCGCACCATCACCTAATGACTTTCTCAACACATCAATCTGAACATCAAACGGACGAGGAACTACTAACGCGACACCTAAACGAACTTTTGCCATCCGTCGATCCTAAACGTCACAACTTGTTAAAACACTTAGGCCACAAAACGTTGATGACCAGACGGCGCACCTTCACCGAACAACCGAGAAAGTCCGTCTTGTAAGGGTGCGCCCGCCTGGGTCGACAACGTTGCGACACGCGGCAGGAAGGGGGGGACTCACTGCCGCATCTGGCCTTTCCGGATGTCTCCCCGGAATGCGCCCTGGTTTTATTGTTCTGGCCATGTGTCGCACGTTGGAATGATGTGTTGTAGCCATTTCTTGAACACGAGTGCCAATGTGGGCCCGCACATCATCAAATGTCCAGCCAACATCTTGTGCTTCCTGCGGCTGCAAACTGAAATAGCGAAGCCCGTTATCTAATGCGTGTCCAAGAAACGATAAGCAAACAAATTCGAAATACTCAAGCTGTTGGTTTGCTCCATCTGGTGCATGCAACGGCGGCATCGGGCCAAAAAGTGAACGCATGGCATCGGGATGGCGCTCAATCAACCGCATTGCAATAGTGCGAACTAAATCACGATAATGACCCGCATGTTGGAGTCTGATCATCGAGGGATGGGCATGGGGGTCATTATCGTTTTCACGCATCGACCTGCCCAACTGAACGCTTTTGCGATGTTGATCGTTTGTAATCGATGACACTTCTGTATCTAGGTCGCGTTTCATCTGGTCTAAACGATCAAGATTCGCCTGAGTGATTTGTGCGCGCATCTGTTCAGTGATGCGTTCTAAGCCTTGATAGCGTCGAATTGATTTAACCGCGCCACGACCGGTCTCAAACACCCCTGCCCCGGCTACTGCAAGACCCAAGGCGGCCACCACTCCGCCAATGGGAACCACAATCGCCGCACCGGCCACACAAATAACTATGACTAATCCATTGCTGATTGCCGAGTGACGTTGGTGTTGAGCATGCGCTTCCTGTACCGGAAGCAAGGTTCGCGCATGCTCAATCTCTGCACGCTGCTCTAAGTACGACCTGTGCTCGTCGTCAAAAGCATTTCGCTCAGCCACCACTTGATCGCCATCAGGAATGCGGACATTTATCGCCCCGTAAGTAAGGAGGATGCGGAACATTTCGTCGAGTTTGGGCGGTAGCCAGTGGAGTTCACTCCGCGCAATGCGCCACATCATCGTGCTGTTACGCCTGGATTGCTGCGCTCGGTGTGCCGTCGAAGAAGACGCAACCCGACTCTGGCTTCGTTCAGATGTGCCAGAAATAACCGGGGCTGGTGTCATTGGACCTCCAATTTCATTGGAGTCCTGTATTAAGAAAGTGTCAAGAGATTTTTTGAAAGACGTTGACTAGAATTGTCGCAACTAAATAACTTCGGCGGCGTCGGAAAGAAGAATTACGTTGTTGTTCTTCACTTCCACGAAGCCACCTTCTACGCGTATGGTTTTGTCGGCTTCGCCGGTGGAACGAATCTTTACGTCGCCTGGTATCAACTCGCCCAAGACCGGAGCGTGGCCGTTTAGGAATGCAATTTCTCCGTCGGTTGTACGGCACGAAACCATTTCGGCTTCGCCGTCAAACAAAATTGCCTCGGGAGAAACTAACTGCACTCGCATTTAGGCGTTTTTCTCCAGTTCGGCGGCTTTCTTAATCACATCGTCAGCGCCACCAACGTTAAGGAACGCTTGCTCAGGATATTGATCGAGATCACCACGAACCAACGCTTCGAATGACTCAACCGTTTCATCAACCGGAGTGGTAACACCAGGCAAACCGGTGAAAACTTCCGCTACGTACATAGGTTGGCTCAAGAAACGTTGAATACGACGAGCGCGACCAACAATTTCACGATCTTCTTCTGACAATTCATCCAGACCCAAGATGGCGATGATGTCTTGCAGTTCTTTATAGCGCTGCAAAATACGTTGTACTTCACGTGCAATGTTGTAGTGGCGATCGCCCACAACTTCCGGAGCCAAAATCGTTGACGTTGATGCCAACGGATCAACAGCGGGGTAAATACCAAGTGATGCAATGTCACGACTCAACTCAGTAGTTCCATCAAAGTGAGTGAACGTGGTGAACGGTGCAGGGTCGGTGTAGTCATCCGCCGGAACATAAACCGCTTGCAGAGATGTAATTGAACGACCACGTGTTGATGTGATGCGCTCTTGTAGTTCACCCATTTCATCAGCCAGTGTTGGTTGGTAGCCCACCGCGGAAGGCATACGACCTAACAGAGTGGAAACCTCAGAACCTGCTTGCACAAAACGGAAAATGTTGTCAACGAACAACAACACATCTTGGCGTTTTACATCACGGAAGTATTCCGCCATGGTCAGCGCACTCAACGCAACCCGCAAACGAACACCCGGAGGTTCATCCATCTGACCAAACACCAATGCAGCGCGATCCAAAACACCGGACTCGCCCATTTCTTTGAACAAGTCAGTACCTTCACGGGTTCGTTCACCCACACCGGCAAACACCGATACACCACCGTGGTTAATAGCAACACGACGGATCATCTCGGTGATCAAAACGGTTTTACCAACACCAGCACCACCGAACAGACCGATCTTTCCACCCTCCAAATAAGGAGTTAAAAGATCAATAACTTTGATACCGGTTTCGAACATTTGTGCTTTGGGAGCAAGGTCTTTAAACAAAGGCGGGTCACGGTGAATTTCCCAGCGGTCATCAGGTTCACTAATGGAATCGACATCAAGTGGCTGGCCTAAAACATTAAACACATGGCCCAAAACTTGCTCGCCAACTGGCACTGCGATTCCCTGCCCAGTGTTAACCACTTTGGTACCGCGTTGCAAACCATCGGTTGGTTTCATACAAACCGCGCGCACACGACTATCACCGATTTGTTGAGCAACTTCGGCCACAACTTTGGTGACTTTGTCATCGATTGTTATTTCAAATTCAAGAGCATGATTGATCTCCGGGAGTTGCCCGCGCGGAAACTCAACATCAATAACCGGGCCAGCAATAGCAACAACGCGGCCTTCCTTGGTTTCAGTGGGACGTTCTTCCAACATACTCATATCTAATTTGCTCCTACTCGATTCTTAAAAAGTTCTTCTTCGTGAGTTGTATCAATCAACAAATCTTCGTCATCGTCTGATCGCAAGGCTTCTGCCCCACTAACAATTTCCATAATTTCAGTAGTAATTGAATCCTGACGGGCTTGGTTCATCACTCGGGTCAGACTCTTAATCAATTCTGTTGCATTGTCGGTAGCAGCCTTCATGGCACGTTGACGCGCAGCCAATTCAGATGCAGCGGAATCAAGCATGGCCGCATAAATACGCGCTTCTACATAACGAGGAAGCAACGAACTCAAAATTTCAGTTGGATCGGGTTCAAATTCATAGGGAGCTTGCGGATGTGAAGCCTCGGAGACGATGGCATCGAGTTGCATCGGTGCAAGTCGTTGTACAACGGGCAGCTGCGTACCGGCTGACAAGAATTGCGTGTAAACCAATTCGACACGAGTGAATGTTCCGTTCATGAACTGCTCAAGCACATGCGTAGCTACCCGTTTGGCATCGTCATAAGTGGGTTGTTCAGAGAAACCTTTAAACGAAGCATCGATGTTGTAACGGCGATAACGGAAATAGTTCTCTGCTTTCCGCCCAGTGGTGATTACGCCATAACTTTGGTCTGCCGCAATCACTTTCTTCACCGTGTTCTCAGCTAGCTTCAAAACATTGGCGTTGTAACCACCCGCCAGCCCACGGTCGGCCGAAATAACTACCACTCCAACCGAGCCCTCTTCGCTGTGACCACTTAGTAAAGGATGGTTAGCTTCTGCACCCGAAGAAGAAACGTTTTGAATGACATCGGTGATTTTTTCTGAGTAAGGACGAGCAGCGATAACACGTTGTTGTGCTTTAACAATGCGCGAAGCAGCAATCAGCTCCATCGCTCGCGTAATTTTCTTCGTCGACTGAACGCTCTTTATACGAGTGCGTAACGCGCGTTCCTTACCACCAGCCATTCGGTTTAGCTACCTGCCTCGGTGGAATCAACAAGCACTGACGGTTGGAATATTTCTTTAAACGATTTCACTGCTTTAGCCAATGCATCGCCTTCCGGAACATCACCAGAATCGCGAATGGATTTCAAAATGTCTGAGTTACGTGTGCGCATGTTCTCGAGCAATTCGGACTCGAATCTACGAACATCAGCAACTGCCAATGAATCTAGATAGCCACTAGTTCCCGCAAAAATGGAAACCACTTGCTCTTCTACCGGCAACGGGGCGTTGCGAGGTTGCTTAAGCAATTCAGTTAAGCGATAACCGCGTTCCAACGCTGCTTGGGAAACTTTGTCGAGGTCGGAACCGAACGCAGCAAAAGCCTGCAGTTCACGGAACTGAGCTAAATCAGTTTTCAATGTTCCGGAAACTTTCTTCATGGCTTTCACTTGTGCAGCCGAACCAACACGAGAAACAGAAACACCAACGTTGATCGCCGGACGAATACCAGAAGCAAACAAATCGGTTTCCAAGAAAATCTGACCATCGGTAATCGAAATTACGTTGGTCGGAATGTAAGCCGAAATGTCGTTGGCTTTTGTTTCGATAATCGGCAGGGCCGTAAGCGAACCTGCACCTAATTCGTCGCTGAGCTTGGCGGCACGTTCCAACAAACGTGAATGCAAATAGAAAACATCGCCAGGGTAAGCCTCGCGGCCTGGAGGACGGCGCAATAACAAAGCCAACTGACGATAAGCCTCGGCTTGTTTCGAGAGATCGTCGTAAACTTTCCAGCACATTGGGATCCTAAGCTTAGAATTCCACGTGGACAAGTTGTCGCG
>JADMIO011167693.1_pt1 | contig 88442 bp, 51 predicted proteins | sample 8958161 | NCBI WGS metagenome assembly JADMIO01 (sample SAMN16585339, study PRJNA669376) | soil metagenome | isolation source: Crop rotation soil | place: USA: Cullars Rotation, Alabama | collected 2011
CGCGACAACTTGTCCACGTGGAATTCTAAGCTTAGGATCCCAATGTGCTGGAAAGCGAGCCCGCCGCCAGCCTCATCTTGTTGAAGCCGTCGTTCGCGATCCCCCATGGGGGAGGCAAGCGGTTCGCCAAGGACTCACTCGAATATCGCGTGATCGAAGAGTGGATCGCGGCCGGCGCCCCGCCGCCTGCGGCGAGCGATCCGCAGATCCGCGGCCTGGAAGTCTTTCCCGCCGCCGCGGCGCTCGCGCCCGAAGCCGAGCAGCAGCTCGTCGTCCGCGCCAAGTACTCGGACGGAACCACCGCCGACGTCACCCGCTGGGTGAAGTTCAGCTCCAGCAACGAAGGCGTGGCTACGGTGGACGATTGGGGCCACGTAAAAATGAACGGGTACGGCGAGGCCGCCATCACCCTTTGGTATTCGAGCCGGGTGTTGTACTCGCGCCTGAGCGTACCGTTCCCCAACCAGATCAGCTCCGATATCTATGACCGCTTCCCGCGCGCCAACTTCATCGACGATTTTGCGGTAGCGAAGTGGAAAGGTCTGCACCTGGCCCCGTCCAAAATGGCGGACGACCCGACTTTCGTGCGCCGGGCGTACCTGGACGCCGCCGGCATCCTGCCGACCTCGGAGGAAGTGGAAAACTTTCTTGCCGATAAATCCGCGGACAAGCGGTCGAAACTCGTGGACGGACTGCTCCAGCGCGAGGAGTTCGCGGATTACTGGGCCTACAAATGGTCGGACCTGCTGCTGGTCTCCAGCCGTAAGCTCAATTCCACCGCCATGTGGGCCTTCTACGACTGGATCCGCGATTCGGTCAAGAAGAACAAGCCGTGGAACCAGTTCGCGCGCGAGATTTTCCTCGGCTCCGGCAGTACGCGGCAGAACGGCGCGTTGAACTACTTCGTGCTCCACAAGGACCCGATCGACGTCTCCGAGAACGCCACCCAGGCGTTCCTCGGACAGCGGATCACCTGCGCGCGCTGCCACAACCATCCGCTCGAAAAGTGGACGCAGACGCAGTATTACCAGATGGCCAACCTGTTCGCGCGCGTCGGCGTGAAGAACGGGAATTCGGCCGGCGAAAACATCGTCTTCGCGAAGGCTTCGGGCGACGTGCTCCACCCCCGCCTGGCGCGGCCCCTGCCGCCCACGCCGCTCGATGGGCAAAGCCTCGCGATCGATTCGCCCGAGGACCGGCGCATCGCCTTCGCCAACTGGCTCACCAGCCCCGATAACGCCATGTTCGCGCGCACCATCGTGAACCGCGTGTGGGCCAACTTCATGGGCCGCGGCCTGGTCGATCCCGTCGACGACCTGCGCGCCACCAATCCGGCATCCAACGACGAGTTGCTCGCGGCGCTCTCGAAGGATTTCGTCGAGCACGGGTACGACGTGCAGCGCCTCATCCGGGAGGTGATGACCTCGAGCGTGTACCAGCTTTCGAGCGAAGCCAACGCCAGCAACCAGTCGGACAACACTTATTACTCGAAGTTCATTGTGCGGCGGCTGGCGGCCGAAGTGATCCTGGACGCGATGTCGCAGGTCTCCGGCGCGCCGACGGCGTTTGGCGGCTATCCCGCCGGAACCCGAGCGCTGCAACTGCCGGACACGCAGGTGCGGTCCGATTTCCTGACGTCCTTCGGCCGGCCGCCGCGCCAACTCTGCGACGCGGCCGAACGGTCGAGCGTTCCGACGGTCGCCCAGGCCTTGCACGTGATCAACGGCGACACGCTGAACAAGAAACTCAGCGCGCCCGAAGGCACCATCGCGCTGTTCCTGAAACTCGGCCTCTCCGACCGGCGCATTCTCGAATACTTCTTTCTTTCGGCCTTCAGCCGTTACCCCACCGACGCCGAGCGGCAGGAGCTCACCGGAGCGCTTGAAAAGGCGCGGTCCGTGAAGGGAACCGACGAGGCGCGGCGCGATGCTCACCGGCAGGCGCTCGAAGACATGGTGTGGGCGATGCTCACCAGCAAGGAATTCCTCTTCGACCACTGATATGGACAAGCTCCTGTTCGCGGGTCTGATGGTCTATTCCATGGCGTGGCGGCCGGACGGCGGCGCCATCGCGCTCGGCGGATATAAAGAGGTCCGGCTGATCGACGCGGCCACCCGGAAACCGATCGCGACACTTGCAGGCCACGCGGAGGCCGTACGCGCCGTGGCGTTCTCACCCGACGGAAAACGCCTCGCTGCCGCGGGCGGCCTGCCGGCGCGCAAAGGCGAAGTCAAGATCTGGGATCTGGCCAGCGGAACCGCGGCCGTCACGTTCACCGGCCATTCCGATTGCATCTACGCCGCCGCGTTCTCCCCGGACGGCGCCGCTCTCGCCACCGCCAGCTACGACAAGCTCATCAAGCTGTGGGACGCCGCCAGCGGCAAGGAAATTCGCACCCTCCGCGACCACATCGACGCCATCTACGCGCTGGCGTTCACGCCCGACGGCAAACGGCTGGTCTCGGGCTCGGCGGACCGGTCCGTCAAGATCTGGGACGTGGCTTCCGGCACGCGTCTCTACACGCTTTCGGAGCCCTCGGACGGCATCAACACGGTCGCGCTCTCTCCCGACGGAACGCGCGTCGCCGCCGGCGGCCTCGACAAGACGATTCGCGTCTGGCGGTTGGGCGACAAAGAGGGCACGCTCGAAAACACGCTGATCGCGCACGAGGACGGCATCCTCAAGCTGGCCTGGTCGCCCGATGGGCAGTATCTCGCCTCCGCGTCCTCCGACCGTACCATCAAGATCTTCCACGCGGCCGACCTGACCGAGGTCCGCACCGTTTCCAACCTGCCGGACTGGGCCTTCGGGCTCGGGTTCGCGCCCAACGGAAAGTCGCTGGTCGCGGCCTTCTTTAACGGGCAGGTGTACGAGGTCGATTATGCCAAGGCACTGGCTTCGAAATAGCGCGCCGTTGTTTCTGTGCGTCGCCGCGTTTGCCGCGGACTCGACCGTCGGCGCTCCCACGGGCAACCGAACGACTCCGCCGACGCTGAACGCCGTCCTGCCGGTCGGGATCGCGCGCGGCACGACGGTCGAGATGACCGTCGAAGGGCTGAACCTCGCGCGCGCCAGCGCCATCTATTTCAGCGAGCCCGGCGTCACCGGCCGTGTCCTGCGCGTCAAGGAGTTGCCCGACGGTCCCGATATCCGGCTGGGCTCGAACGGTACGCCCTCGACCATCGACGTCGGCCCGCTGCCGCCGCGGAACCTGGTGACGGTCGAGGTCGAAGTGGCGCCCGATGCCGAGATCGGACCCGTGGGCTTTCGTTTGCTGACGCCACTCGGCACCAGCCCGGAAGGACGGTTCCTGGTCGAGCCCTACTACGGCGAGGCGGCGGACAAGGAGCCGAACGACACACCGGAGGACGCCTTCGAAACTTTCCTGCCCGCGATCCTGGCGGGCACGATCTCCAAACCCGGCGACGTAGATTACTACAAGATCCAGGTCCGCGCCGGAGAGCAGCTTTCGTTCCTGAACGGGGCCGCGCTGATCGGCTCCTCGCTTCAGCCGGTCGTCACGATCTTCGACGCCGAGCTCAATCCGGTGAAGGAATTCGGCGCCAACGGCGGCAACGAGCAGGTGCTGTTCGCCCACCGGTTCGAGAAGGCCGGCGTCTACTACGTCCGCGTGGCGGATTACCAGCACAGCGGCCGCGCCTCGCATTTCTACCGGATCATCGCCGGCGAGTTCCCGCTGATCGAAGGCGCCTATCCACTCGGCGTGCGTAAGGGCGCACTGTCGGAAGTGACGGTGCGAGGGTGGCACGTCGCGTCGAAGCTGAAGGTGGAAGGAAAGGCGTCGCCCGATTCCGAAGATGTTGCCATTCTGCGTCCCGAGCATTCGTTCGATCAGCTCCGGCTGGCGCTGGGCGACGAGCCGGAGATCGTTTCCCAAGGGGGCGCGATCTCCGTGCCCGTGACCGTCAACGGACGTATCGCCGCGCCAGGCGCCGCCAACGATTACCGCTTCCAGGCGCATAAAGGCGAGCAACTCGTCCTCGAAGTCAACGCCCGCCGCATGAACAGCGACCTCGACTCCTACCTGGAGGTGCTCGACGCCAAGGGCAATCCGATCGAGCGCGCGGTGGTGCGGCCGGTCTGGCAGACCTCGATCGTGCTGCGCGACCACGCTTCTTCCGATCGCGGCCTGCGCATCCAGGCCTGGGACGCCTTGCAGGTGGGCGATTACGGCATGTGCGGCAGCGAGATCATCCGCGTCGACGCCCTGCCGCTTTCGCCCGACGCCGACACGGAGTTCCAGTCCTTCGGCGGACAGCGCCTGACTTTCTTCGACACTACCGGCGAAGCCCACGCCATCGACGCCCCGGTTTACAAGGTACAGATCCATCCGCCGGGAACGAAGTTCTCGCCCAACGGCCTGCCCGTCGCGCATCTTTATTACCGCAATGACGACGGCGGACCCGGGTACGGCAAGGATTCTCTAGTCCACTTCACCGCGCCCGCCGACGGCGAGTACATCGTTCGCATCCGCGACGTGCAGGGGTTGGGCGGCGATAATTACGCGTACCGGCTGACGGTGCGGCATCCGCGGCCGGACTTTCGTCTGTCTATCAACCCGCGGAATCCGAACGTGCCCGCCGGCGGCACGATTCCGCTGACCGTGACCGCGTCGCGGCTCGATGGCTTCGACGGTCCCATCGAGGTGGCGCTCGAAGCACTGCCGCCCGGGCTGCACGCCTCGACGGGTACGATCCGTCCCGGGCAAAACTCCACCACATTGACGCTGGGCGCGGACGCCGGCGCCAAGCTCGCCGACGCCGTTCCGCTCAAGGCGACCGGCAAGGCCGGCGCGCTCGTCCACATGGCCAACCCGGAGGATCATCTGAAGCTGATCGCACTCATGCCGCACCCGGACATCGTCATGACCGCCGAGACGAAGGAGGTCACGCTCGAGCCGGGCAAGACGGCCGAGATCACGGTGGCGATTTCACGGCAGGGCGATTTCCGCGGCCGCGTCCCGGTGGAGGTGCGCAACCTGCCGCCGCGGGTACGGGTGCTGGATGTCGGACTCAACGGCGTGCTCATCACCGAAGACGAATCGCGCCGCAGCTTCACGATCGAGGCGCTCCCTACCGCCGAGCCGGCCGACCAGACCATTTACGTGTCGGGACAGATCGAGACGCGGTCGGGGCAGCAATCGTCATATGCTGCGCCGGAGGGGATTCGAGTGCGGGTGAAGGCCAAACCGTAGCGTTTTTTGGGCGAGTCGCCCAAAAAGCAGAGACTAAGCGCCCTGTTTCCAATAAAAGCTTGGGAGGGGTCGCCCAAACCGCAGCTACTGGGCGAAGTCGATCGACTCCACTTTCAGCACGTCGCCGTCGAGCGTGCCGGTGGCCTTCGCTTTCAGGTCCTTTTCCTTGGAAAGCTTCTTGAGCGCGGCCAGGGTGCGCGCGTTGCCCGATTCATCGAACTTCAGAAACTTGCCCTCGGCGGTGACTAGCCCGTAACCGCTCTTCGCGCAGGTGACGGCGCACTCGCGCGTGTGGCCGGCGAGGTCCTTGCCGCGGCACATGACGTCGACCACCGTCCCGGAAAAGGTCTCGGCCGCCGCCGCGGCTGTAAGGGTCAACGAAAGCAGGAGTGCGCGCTTCATGCAGTCTATTATGGCTCAAGGTGGCTCAGGCTTTCAGCCTGGCGCGTCGGCATTCGTGCCGGCGCGGGGAGTGCCGAGATGAGTCTCGGCACGGCAGGCAGGAGTGCCTGCGCCACTACTAATTCAGCTCGCGCACCCAGATGTTTCGAAAGCTGACCGGCTCACTGGGGTCCGGATGCGCCTGCAGCTTGATGGGCGCGGCATCGAACTTCTTGTAGAACGGCTTGCCGATATACAGCGTCTCGCCCTTCAGTTCGAAATGGTTTTGCACCAGTACGCCGTTCCAGAACACGGTGGCGTACGCCGGCGTCTGGAGAGATCCATCCGCGTTAAAGACGGGCGCCATCCATACCACGTCGTAGGTCTGCCATTCGCCCGGCTTGCGCGCGGCATTCACCAGCGGGATGCCCTGTTTGTAAATGCTCCCGGCCTGTCCGTTGACGTAGGTTTTGTTGTTGTACGAATCGAGGATCTGAAGCTCATAGCCGGCATCGCCGCCGCCGGTCGAGGCCAGAAAAACGCCGCTGTTGCCGCGACCCTGGTCGGTTCCGGTGACGTTGGCCGGAATCTTCCATTCGAGGTGAAGCTGAAAATTGTGGAAGGTGCGCTTGGTTTCGATATTGCCCGAACCCGGCGCTTTGCTCACCGTCATGACGCCGTCGTGTACGATCCAGTTGGCCGGCTGTTTATCGCGCGTATTCACCCACTCGTCCAGACTCTTTCCGTCGAACAGGACGACGGCGTCGGAAGGCGGAGCGGAATCGACCGCGCCCGGCGTCACGACTTTGGGCACCGGCTCCCAGACTTCCGTGTCCTGCGGCCTGGCGCCGTCCGCCCGGACGCGGCCACGGCCGGCCGGGGGCTGCTGCGCAAAAAGGGCAGACGAGAATACGATCAGGATTGTGAGTGAGGTCAGCCTCATTGGATCTCCGCTCCCTATTATCTATCGGCGGGCCGCGTCGCTGGCGTCCGAATGCGCCATGTGTAACCCTGTCGGATCGGGAGAACCTGGATGAAGCGGAGTTCGATGGCAATCCTGCTGGCGCTGGCGGCTGTGGCGGCGGGCGAGACCCGGCGCGCCGTCTTCGACGGCGGCGAGCAGACCTGGGCGCTGAAGGATCTGGGGCCCGACCTGCCCTCCGACTGGACGCCGTTCCAGTTTCTCGTGCTGGAACTGCGGCTGTCTTCGCCGCAGCGGTTCGACTTGCGGATCCATGACGCGGGCGGAGTGCGCGCGGTGCGCCTCTCGCCGGTTCCCGGAGCGTGGATCCGGACGGCCATACCGCTGGCCTTCCTCACGCGCCCTGCCAGCCAGGGGATGGACCTGGCCTCCGTGCACAACAAAGCGCGGCCCATGATGTTCATCAACCTGAGTGGAACGCCGGGGCCTCTAACGGCCGTACGCGAGATTGGCGTAGCCATGGCGAATCCCATTGGACATCCGGCGCTCGAGATCCGTTCGATGCGGCTGGCGAACGAGGATCCCGGGGATGAACTGCTCGACCCGGGGCCGCTGGTGGACGGCTTCGGGCAGTGGGCCGGCGATAACTGGCCGGGCAAGGCCAAAGACCTGGACCAGTTGCAGACCGCATGGGCGGCGGAGGAGAAGGCGCTCGGGAGCGGCGATTTCGACTATTGCCGCTATGGAGGGTATCGCAGCGCGAAAGGGAAGGCGACGGGATTCTTCCGCGTGGAGAAGATCGAGGATAAGTGGTGGTTCGTGGACCCCGACGGGCACCTGTTCCTCTCGATGGGATCGGATTCGATCGGCGTCTCGGCGGCGACGGCCACCCGGGGACGGGAGGGTCTGTTTGCCGCCATTCCACCCGACGGCCTGGCGGGAACGCGGGGCGGGCGCGGTGGCGCGTCCTTCTATACCTGGAATGTCGTGCGGCGGTTCGGCGCCGATTGGACCGGCAAGTGGATCGACCTGACGGTCCGCCGGATGTTCGCCTGGGGCTTCAACACGGTCGGAAACTGGTCCGATCCGCGCCTGGGAAGCGCGCATCGCGTGCCTTACGTCGTGACGCTGCGGGGATGGCGAATCGAGAACGGCCCCATGGGCGTGCCGGATGTTTATTCTGCCGACTACGCGGCGAGTATCGACCGCGCCGCCGCGCAGCAGTGCGAGCCGCTGAAGGACGACCCGTATGCGCTGGGATATTTCCTGGGGAATGAGCCGCCGTGGCCCGGGCGCGAGGCGGCGGCGGTGGACGCGATTTTGGCAGGCCCGTCCAGCGCCCTTCAGGCCGCGCTAAAGGCGTTCCTGGCCGAGGGCGACACCGCCGAGCGGCGCAAAACGTTTCTCTACGAGACGTACCGGAGGTTCGTGGAGGCCTCGACAGCGGCCATCCGGAAGCACGATCCGAACCATTTGATCCTGGGGCTGCGATTCGGATCGAGCGCGCCGCCCGAGATCGTCCGCCTGTCGAAAGTTTTCGACGTGTACAGTCTGAACAATTACGCCTACACGGTGAACCGCCAGGAGATCGAGAAGGTGCGGAGCCTGATCGACCGGCCCATTCTCATCGGCGAGTTCCATTTCGGGATGCCGGGCCGCGGCATGACTCCGGGGCTTCGGCAGACGGCGAACCAGGAGGAGCGCGGCGTGGCTTACCGGTATTACGTGGAGAACGCGTTGGCCGATCCGTCGATCGTGGGCGCGCATTGGTTCGAGTGGGTGGACGAGCCCTCGACGGGACGGTTCGACGGGGAGAACTACAACATCGGGCTGGTGGACGTAACGGACCGGCCGTACCGCGAACTGATCGAAGCGGCCCAAGCGACGCACCGGCGGCTTTTCGGAGTGCATGCCGGCAAGGAAGCGCCGGTCGCGCGGCAGGCCAAAATTCAATAGTCCGAATCCCGCTATCCCAATGGCTGGCCGCGACTTGGCGGCGCAGCGGCGACACGCGAGAATCTTCCGTGCATATTCAAACAATTCGTGTTAGAACGTATAGTACCGCGCGGGACACGAATGGGCCGACGCACTTTCCAATTACTGTCGTTAGTCATTCTCCTGGGCGGCCTTCTGGCCGCGATCGCGCTGTGTAAAGGCCTGATTGAGGCGGAGCGATCCCAGCTTCGCCGGACCCGCGAAGCCGAGGCGGAGCATACCGCCGCGCAACTGCGCACCGGCGTATTGGAGAGTCTGGAGTCGCTGACCCAACTGGCGAAGTGGTGGGGATCGCAGGGAAAGCCCTCCGACGTGGAAGATTGGCGGACCGATGGACAACTCTTCCTTTCCCGCGCGCCCGGCCTTCGAGAAGCAATGTGGATCGGACGGGACGGCCTGCAACACTGGTCGGCGATCCCGGGAGGGGATGTCGATACCGCGATCCGGACGCCGGATTCGCGTCTGGCGCCGCTGCTCGCGTTGGCCAAATCGCGCCGGGCGCTGACGCTGTCGCCCATCTTTCCATCTCCCGAGAGCCGCGCGGCAATTTACGTGTGTCTCCCAATTGGAGTGCGTAAGGACGAATTCGTTGCCGGCCTGGTCGATGCGGCCAAGCTGGTCGCGGCGATCAAAGCTCGCGGCATACCTGCCAGCCACCGGATCTCGGTCAGTACCGCGGGCTCGAGCATCTTCTCGGATCTCGGCCTGGCTTCCCGTTTAGGCGGTGAAGCGCGCGCGTCCTTCGAAGTGGGAGGCCGCATCTGGACCGTGTCCCTGGCAATTCCGTCGGAACAGTTCAGGTGGTTCACCGGACAGATCCTGGCGATCCTCTGCGTAATCGCCGCCCTGCTCTACGCCTTTACGATCCTGCTTCACCTCTCCCAGAAGCGTTCCGCCGAGTTGGAGCGGACCAACGATCAGATCAGCCAACTCAATCGAGCTCTGCACGAGAAGGTGGCCGATTTTCAGACGCTGCTCGACGTGATTCCGATCGGAATCGCCGTGTCTTACGATCCCGAGTGCCGGAACGTGACGGCGAATCCGGCGCTCCTCCGCATGCTCGGAATTCCCGGAGACGCGAATCTCACTGCCGGCGGACGCGGGGGCGCTGAACCGTTGTGGCGCCTTGCCCGCGATGGGCGGGAGCTCCAGGCAGGCGAGCTGCCGCTGCAGACGGCTGCCGCGACCGGGAAGCCGGTGGCAGCCGTGGAAGACCAGGTGATCCGCGCCGATGGCGCGGCCATCGACGTTCTCTCCTATGCCGCACCGCTGCTCGACGAGAATGGCCGTGTGCGCGGCGCCTTGAGCGCGCTGGTCGATATTTCGGAGCGGAAATCGCAAGAGCGATTACGGAACGAGCTGGAACGCCGGCTGCAGCGGCACGAGCGCATGAAGAGCCTGGGGATCATGGCCGCGGGCATCGCGCACGACTTCAACAATCTGCTCACGACGATCATCGGGCAGGCCTCTCTCGCCCTGGAAGACAAAACCGCCGTACCCGGACGCGCGCGCCATTTGACCGAATTGCTGGAAGCGGCAGAACGCGCCGCGGGGCTGGTTCGTCAACTGCTGTCGTATACCGGCAACTCGTATCACAAGCTTCGCCTCACGGATCTCGCCGGCGTGGTTGGCCGTTGGGGAGACGGGGCCAAAATCTCGGTAGCCGCGGCCCCCGAGCTGCCGCCGGTGATGGCGGACCCGGATGAGGTGGAGCAGGTCATCCAAAATCTGGTGTCTAACGCGATCGAAGCATCGGAGGAACCGAGAGTCGAGATCGCCGTCGATACGTACCGCGTGTCTAATAACGAGCCGGACATGATCTCGCCGGATCGAAAACTCGATCCGGGAATGTACGTGCGCATCACCGTAAAGGACTCAGGGATCGGCATGACCTCGGAGATCGCCGAGCGGGCATTCGATCCGTTCTTCAGCACGAAGTTCCTCGGCCGCGGATTGGGTCTCTCCGAAGTGCTCGGGATCATGCGCTCGCATAACGGAGGCTTGCGGTTGCGGACGGCGCCCAACGCCGGCACGTCCGTGGAACTCTTCTTCCCACTGGCCGACAGGGCCGAGCGCGCGGCCTGAGCGAGGCGCGCAGCGTCAGCGCGCTTTCCGGGCGATCAGCAGGAAACCGGCCTGCTCGGCGTCGGCGGCGAGCTGCTGCTGTGACGCCGGATTCGCTTTCACCCCGGCGAGGAGGACCTCGAAGGCCATGCCGGGCAGGGCGAGACGCCGGCTCTCGGCGAGTGTCCGGGCGAGCATCGCAGCGGCTTCATCCTTGCGGCCGAGCGCGGACAGCACGCGCGCGCGTACAATGCGGCGGCGAAGCTGCAGTCGCGCATCCTTGCTGCCGGCCAGAAGTTTGTCGGCCGCGTCCAGGCTCGCCTGCGCCCCGGCTGCGTCTCCGCGCGCGAGTTGCGCGGCCGCGATGGAAACCAGCGCTTCTCCCTCCGAACCCCAAGCGCCGGCATCGTGAAAAACGGCGGCTGCGTCGCGGGCCGTCTTTTCGGCGCTGGCCGGATTGCCTTGCTCGAGCAGGATGGCCGATTGAACCAGATGAGAATCGGCGAGGGCGGTTTTTTCTCCCAGTTCCTGCCGGAGTGAAATGGACTCGGCGACCAGCGCGGCGGCTTCGGAAAGCCGGTCCTGGGCCAGCGCCACCCACGCCAGTCCGGCCGCGGTCTGCGCGATATTGTTGCGGTCGCGCTGCTGCCGCCGGACGGCCAGCCCCTCTTCGATCACGGACCGGCTGCGCGCCAGGTTTCCCGCATCGAAGAGCGCCATCCCCAGGTTGAGCTGAGCCAGGGCCACACCGCCGCGGTCTCCCACCGCCTTCAGAGCGCTCACCGCCTCTTCGTTCATGCGCAACGCAGCGGGCAGATCCCCTTCGCGGCGCATGAGATTGGCGAGCCGGCTCATGGTGAGGGCCGCCGCGCGCCGTTCTCCCAGTTGCTGGCGGATCTCGAGGGACTCGGCGGCCACCTGGTGGGCGCGCGCCAGGTCGCCGATCCTCTCCAGCACGTTGCCGAGGTTATAAAGGGACGTGGCGACGCCGGCGCGATCGCCGACGAGCCGCCGGGTTTCGAGCGCCTGCTGATGCATCTCGAGCGCGCCCTTCAGATCGCCCTGGCGGCGGCGCAGCACGCCAATGCTGTCCAGGTCGGCGCCGACGCAGGTCTGATCGCCGATCGTCCGGCATTCGGTGAGCGCCTCCTGAAAGCGGGCGCGCGCGCCGGCTATATCGCCGAGCTGAGTCAGTACACCCGCGGATTCGTTCAACGCCGCAGCGATGCCCTGGCGGTATCCGGCGGCCAGGCACCACTGCTGCGACTGGGCGGCGGCCGCAAGAGCTTTTTGAGGATCGCCCGATTGGAGCGCGATCCGGCTGGCGATCAGGTAAGCGCGAGCGGAAAGAATCGTCATTCCCCTGGCGGCTCCGGTCTGGGCGGCGCGCTCCGCCGCTTCCCGGGCGAGCTTCAAATCGGAAGCGGCGAGGAGCGATTCGGCCTCCGCGAGGTCCATACGCGGGTCGCGCGCAGCCGAGGGGAGCGCCCGGAGCGAACGAACGGTTTCGAGCGCCTGGCGGGGTTCTCCGGCCTGACGCTGGGCGGCGGCCAATTGGAGTCCATAGTCCAGATTGTCGGGGTACTCGGTGTAGAGGGTCTGCCAGGTGGCGGCGGCTTTATCCCACGCGCGGATGGTTTCGAAGTAGCGTCCTTCGATGGACAGGCGGTCTTCGCGTCCGAGTCCGGCCGAGAGGTCGAACGCTTTCTTGGCCTCTTCGCGGGCCTCGACGTCGTAACCGAGCAGACTGGATGCCGCCGAAAGCGCGGCGTGCGACAGCGCATGCCGGGGCGCGGCGATGACGGCGCCGCGAAGCAATTCGCGCGCGCCCAGCGGATCGAAGGTGCGCAGCCGCTGAAGTCCTTCGGCGTATTCGCGCGCGGCATCGGCCGCATCCGGAACGGAGCCGCGTACCACCGCATCCGGATCGGCGCGGGAGCCGGCGCCGAGGTGCTCGCGCAGTTGCGCGCCGGCGTTGGTCACGAGGCTGACGAGTTCAAGAGACGAGCGCGTGTCGGATGACAAGGCCGTCAATTCGCCGGTATCGGTATTCTGAAGGCGCACGTCCAGCCGCACCGACTGGCTCGCTCCCTGGCCGGTGGCGAGATATGCGCCGAAGACCACGTAATCCGCGGCCAGGTCGTCGCGCAGCCGGCTGAGCGCCTGCCTGGTCAGGGTCTGCGGCTGTTTCAGGCCCATCTCCAACTTCACGCGCGCGACCAGGTCGCCGGGGATCGAACGCAATCTGCCGCCCGCCCCCAGCTCGGTGGAGAGCATCTCGGTCAACGCCGGGCTGAGCCATTCATCCGAAGCTTGCCGGGACAGGTTTTCAAAGCCGAGTACGGCCACCGAAGGTCTTACGTTCAACCGCTTGCCGGCCGAGAAACGATAGTAGAGAAAGCCCGCCAGCAGAATCAGGAGGACGGCCGCGGCGGCGGCAAGGAGACGGGGGGACGCGGTCCGGAGGCGCGCCAGGCGATGCTTCCAATTGCGGGCCTGGACGCGGGAGCCGCTCAGGTGGCGCTGGATGTCCTCGCCCAGATCGCCGGCCGTGGGGTAGCGGGACGCCGGGTCCTTGTGGAGAGCGGTCAGGACGATCGAATCCAGATCACCCGCCAGACTGCGACGCAGATCGTCGATATTGGTGAGACGGCTGGCGGCGACGGCGGCCGCTTTCGCTGGCGCGTCGGCGGCCATCTGCGCGACGGCCGCACTCGGGCGCTTCGGAATCTCGTGCGCGACGGCGTCCATAAGTGCTTGCGGCGAAGCGGCCGCTCGATAGGGCGACGCGCCGGCGAGCAACTCGTAGAGGAGGACGCCGAGGGAGTACAGGTCGCTCGCAGGAGTTACGGGCAGACCCCGAGCCTGCTCCGGACTGGCGTAATGCGGGGTCATTACCGGAAGCAGCGTGAGGGTGGGGTCCTGGGTGGGACTGGCCGCGTCCAGCACCTTCGCAATGCCGAAATCCAAGAGTTTCGGTTCACCATCTGGAGTGACCAGGATGTTTTCCGGCTTGATGTCGCGGTGGATGATCTGGGCGGCGTGCGCGCATTCCACGGCGGAGCAGACCTTACGGAACAGCCACAGCCGCTCGTCGATGGAGAGATTGTTCGAATCGCAGTAAGCGTGGATCGGCTGCCCGGCGATGTGCTCCATGACGAAGTAGGGCAACCCGTCGGGTGTGGCGCCCGCGTCGATGATGCGAGCGATGTTGGGGTGGCTGAGGCTCTCGAGGATGCGCCGTTCGGTGTGGAATCGCCGCAGGATGCTCTCGGTGTCCATTCCCCGCTTGATCAGCTTGATGGCGAGCAGTTCGCCGGAGTCGACGTGCTGCGCGCGGTACACGACGCCCATACCGCCCTCGCCGATGCGGTTGACGATCTCGTAGCTGCCCAGGCGACGGCCCAGGTTGGTGTCGAGTGTACGCGTGTTTATAGGATTCGGATCGCGGCCCAATGGTTTCGCTTAGCTTCTATAACAAGATCAATGACGTAGGAGGTAAGAACGCCGTTCCCGCGCGGAGGTCATGGGATAATCTTTACAAGCCGTGCCCGCCAAAAGCAAGCAGCCGATGAACCCCGAGCGCTGGCGACGCATCAAGGAGGTTTTCGACATCACCCTGCGCCTGGAGCCGGGTGAACGCGATGCTTACCTGAAGCGAGTCTGCGAATCGGATACCGAAATGCGCGAGGAGGTGGAATCCCTGCTGGCCGCGCACCAGGATACCGGCAACTGGCTGGAACCGATGGTGGCGCGGGAAACGGCGGACCCGCTGCTGGGAGCTCGCCTGGGAGCGTACCAGGTCATCGAGCTCATCGGCAACGGCGGCATGGGGTCGGTTTATCGCGGCGCGCGCGTCGACGAAACGTTCCACAAAGAGGTCGCGATCAAGGTGGTCAAGCGCGGGTTGGACCTGGATCGGGTGGTGCGCCAGTTCCGGCGCGAACGCCAGATCGCGGCCAGCCTGGAGCATCCGAACATCGCCACCCTGATGGACGGCGGCACGACCGCGGAGGGGCTTCCCTACTTCGTGATGGAGTTCATCCGCGGCAAGCCGATCGACGTCTATTGCGACGAGATGGGCCTGGCGACGAAGCAGCGCGTGGAGCTGTTTGCGACCGTCTGCGCAGCGGTCCAGTTCGCACACAACTGCGGCATCGTCCATCGCGATATCAAGCCGGGCAACATTCTGGTGACCAACAGCGGCGTCCCGAAATTGCTGGACTTCGGGGTGGCGAAGATTCTTAACCCGGAGATCCTGGCGGGCAGCGAGGAGTCGATCGGAACGCTGGCGCCCGCGATGACGCCGGATTACGCCAGCCCCGAACAGATCAGCGGAGGCCAGGTCACGGAGGCGTCGGACATCTATTCGCTGGGCGTGCTGCTTTATGAGCTGCTGACGGGACAGCGCCCGAAGGTCCGACGGGACGATGGGCGCGTTTGCGAACCTCTCCCGCCCGGCAAAACGGACGGAGGGCGGGGACTGCCTCGCGACCTGAGCCGGATCGTGCTCACGGCGATGCAGCCGGAGCCGGAGCAGCGCTACTCCTCCGCCGCCGCGCTGGAAGCCGACCTGCGGCGGTTTCTGGCGTCGGAGCCGATACAGGCGCAGAAGCGCACCGTGCGGTATCGCGCCGCGCTGCTGATCTCGCGGCACAGGTCTGCGTTGGGAATCGGGGTGGTTGCACTGGTGGCGGTGCTGGCGGCGGTTTGGACGATGATGCAAACCCGCGGACGAGCGGGAGCATCGACGCCGGTGCTGATCGTTCCGGTGACCAGCATGCCCGGTTCGGAGAGCCAGCCGTATTTCTCGCCCGACGGCAAGAAGATCGTGTACGTCTGGGGCGGCGAGAACGGCGAGAACAAAGATCTCTACATACAGTCGCTGGACGAGAACGCGGTGCGCCGGTTCACGACGGATCGGGCGGATGACCTGAGCCCGGTATGGTCGCCCGACGGCTCCCGCATCGCGTGGCTGCGTTCCGGGCCGAATGAAACGGCGATTTTCGTGGGAAACGCCGCCGGCGGGACGCACGCCAAAGTCGCAGACGTTTTCCCGGTGCGGGTGGAGGCGGTGGGCAGGCACCTGGACTGGTCTCCGGATGGCGAGTACCTGGCGGCTCCGGACAAGTCGCAACCGGAGGAACCGTTTCACATCGTCGTGATCCGCGTAAAAGACGGGGCCAGGACAGCGGTCACATTGCCGCCGGATAAAATCATCGGAGATCTCAGCCCGCAGTTCTCGCCGGACGGAAAATCGATTGCGTTCGTGCGGGCCGTCTCCAGCGGCGTCGACGATGTGTACGTGGCTCCGGTAGCCGGCGGAACGCCGCGCCGGGTAACGTTCGACAACCGCAATGCCCTCTCGGTGGCGTGGACGCCGGACAGCCGCTGGATCGTGTTCTCATCGGACCGCCGGCGCAATACGGTGTTATGGCGCGTACGCGCTTCCGGAGGGGAACCGGAGCGGATTGCCGGAGTCGCAGAGAACGCGGCGGATCCGATTTTCTCCCGCGACGGCCGCATGGCCTACGCCCAGACCTTCGAGGACGCCAATATCTGGCGGGTCGCCATCGCCGGCAACGAGGCGCCGGTCAAGGTGATCTCATCCACGCAGTACGATTCCAGCCCGCAATATTCGCCCGACGGAAGCCGCGTCGCGTTCCGTTCGAACCGCTCCGGAAGCAACGAGATTTGGGTGTCGGACAGCAACGGGCGGGTGCCGGTTCAACTTACTAAGTACGGCGGACCGCTGACGGGAACGCCGCGATGGTCGCCGGACGGCATGAATATCGCATACGACGGCAGGCCCGACGGACAGGCGGACATCTACGTGGTGTCGTCGATCGGCGGCACGCCGCGCCGGGTGACGCGGTCGGATGCGGAAGATGTGGTTCCCTCCTGGTCGGTGGACGGCGCCTGGATTTATTTCGCGTCGAACCGGACGGGCGCGTGGCAGGTGTGGCGCGTACCTTCGTCGGGCGGGCAGGAAGAACAGGTGACGCGTAACGGCGGGTTCGCCGCATTCCAATCGGGCGACGGCAAATACCTGTACTACGCCAAAGGACGAGGCACGGCCGGGCTGTGGCGCAAACAACTGCCAGACGGCGCCGAGGAACTGGTGCTGGAAGAGTTGAAGCCGGGTTACTGGGGGTGTTGGGCTGTCGTCGAGAACGGCGTTTACTTCGCGGATCAAACGGGAACGAGCAATTCCGGCGGCATCTTCTTCCACGATTTTGCGACACGGAAAATCCGGCAGATCGCGGAGGTACAGAAGCCCTTCGCGGTGGCGGACGCGGGGTTCGCGGTGTCGCCCGACCGCCGCTACATTCTCTACACGCAGATCGACGAGCGCGGCAGCGACATCAACATCCTGGAGCGATAAGGACAGGCTGCCGGCGCGGATCGAACGAAGGCCGCAAGGCGCCTCACGCCTGCACGAAGGGGATCTCCTCTCCCCAGAACTTTTCGATCAACGGGAGCGCGTCCGCGGAAAAGCCCGTGGAGAGGAAAGTGCGCCGTCCGCCGCAAGAGCCGTCATATTCGGGGTGACGATCGAGATACAGCTTCAGCGCGCGCGCCGTCGCGTCCGGCTGGTGGATCATCCTTACCCCGGACGGCAGCGCGGCGGCGAAAAGATCGGCAACCAGCGGGTAATGCGTGCACCCGAGGATGACGCTTTCGGGCGCGCGGCCGAGTCTTTGCAGGAGTTCGTTTACGTATCGCTCGACCAGCGCTGCCAGATCCCGGCGAGGCAGTCCGCGCTCGATCGAGCCGGCAAGCTCGGGACATGCCTGCTGCACTACCGTAATATCCGGCCGGCGCTTGCGGATCTCGACGGGGTAGCAATCCGTCTCCACGGTGCGGCGAGTGGCGAAGACGGCGATCGGGCCGGACTGCTTCGATTGTTCCACGAGTTTGGTTTCGCCCTCCCAGGCTATGCCCGTCGCAGCCTCGATGGTGGGAACGACGATCCCGACGACATTGCGCGCGATGCCATCATGGCGGCGCCGGACGGGGAGCCACTGCTGCTGAATCCAGCGGAGGGCCACGGTCGACGCGGTGTTACACGCCACGACGGCGAGGGTGCAACCTTCCGCAAAAAGACGTTCGAGGGCGGCGCAGGTCAGGTTGAGCACCTCGATGGGAGGGCGCACGCCGTAGGGGGCGTTCCGGTTATCGCCAAGGTACACGAAATCGCGGTCGGGCAGGGCCTGAATGAGCGCGCGATGCACCGTCAGGCCGCCGAAGCCGCTGTCGAAAACCCCGATCATCCGAAAAAGGCCCTCCGCTGAGACGGCAATTCTTCCCTAAATCTCAGCTTAAACGCATGCGGGCGAAGTTTGGCGGAACGGTGAGCCCGGGGCCTGCGCTGGAGGCTTGATGGAGGGGATCGCGGCGGGACTGGCGATTGCGGCTGAAAGGTTTCTAAGAACTCTGTTCAATACACTGAATAGCAATTCACCACGGAGGTTCCAGGCAGTTGACCGGCACTCCATCCAAAAGGAACAATGAGCCGATACGGATGAAAGCTCCGAATACTGAACTCGGGCCGGTGGGGCTCATTGGCCTCGGATTGATGGGACGCGGGATTGCGTCCTGTCTTTTGGCGCACGGCCTGGAGGTCGTCGCGTATAACCGGACCGCCAGCCGGGCGCGGGCGAGCGTTGGGCATATCGAGGAGACGCTCGAGGAAATGGTCCGGCGGAAGCTGCTGACGCGGGCAGGCATGAGAGGCTGGCGGGGGCGCTTCCGCCTCGTGCGGTCGATCGCGGAACTGGCGCCGGCGCGGTTTGTGGTGGAGTCCGTCAAGGAGGATCTCGAGCTCAAGCGGCAGATCTACGACCAGCTCGAGGCGGCCGTTCCCGGGGACACGGTGATCTCGTCGAATACGTCGAGTCTGCCCATTTCCGTGCTTCAGTGCGGGCGCAAGAATCCGGCGCGGTTCATCGGCATGCACTGGGGAGAGCCGGCGCAGATCATGCGGTATCTCGAAGTGATCCCCGGCGACCAGACCTCTCCGGCGTCGATCGAAATCACGATGCGGCTCGGCGAGCTCTGCGGCAAAGAGCCGACGCTGCTCAACCGCGACATCCAGGGCTTCATTTCGAACCGCATGATGTACGCCATGCTGCGTGAGGCCTGCTATCTTGTGGAGTCCGGAATCGCCGATATCGAGACGGTGGACCGCTCCTTCCGCAACGACATCGGGTACTGGGCGACGCTGGCGGGGCCGTTCCGGTGGATGGACCTTACCGGGATTCCGGCGTACGCCGCAGTGATGGACGGCCTGCTGCCGAAGCTGTGCGACACGAAGGAGACGCCGCGGATGATGAAGGAGATGGTCGCGAGCGGAGCGCAGGGGGTCGGTAACGCGCAGGGGTTCTATCCGTATACGAAGGCAGGCGCCCGCCGATGGGAGAAGGCCTGGGTCGATTTCACTTACGAAATCCGCCGCCTGGCGGACAAGTACGATAGCCGGAAGATCTGAATGCGCGCCTGGCTTTTTCTCTTCTGCTGCAATCTGATGTGGGCGCTGCAGTTCACCTGCATCAAGCTGGTGCAGGACCAGGTGGGACCCATGTTCACGGTCTGGGGACCGATGACGCTGGCGATGTTCATGCTGGTCCCGTTCGTCGTGCGCGACCGGCCGGTCCAGGCGGGCGTGCCGCGCGCGAAAGCGGTCCGCATCTACCTGCTGCTCGCCGGGCTCGGCGTTTTCCCGGCGCAGGTGATGATGACCTGGGGCACGCGGCTTTCGCTGGCCAGCAACGCAGCGCTGATCAACCTCACGCTGCCGGTGGCTACCGCGCTCTTCGCGGTCCTGTTCCTGCGGGAACGCATGACGCCGGTCCGCTGGGCCAGTTTCGCCGTTGCCATGGCGGGCGTGGCGCTGTGCTCGGGCATCGACTTCCGCAGCCTGAGTTTCGGCAGTTCGTACCTGCTCGGGAACTCGTTGATCTTCGCGGCGACCTTGGGCAGCGCCTTTTACAATTCGTACGGCAAGAAAGCCCTCGAATTTCATTCGCCGATGCGCATGCTTTTCTGGACCTACGTGGCGGTGTGCTCGATGATGGCGCCGGTGGTGCTGATCGAGGAGAGGAGCGTGTTCGCCGCCATCCCTCACTTCACCGCGCAGACCTGGATCGGGATGGCGCTGCTGACCTTCTTCCACAACTATCTCTCGATGGTGCTGTTTCTGAAGGCGCTGAAGAATCTCGACGCGATCCAGGCGGCGCTCTCGAATTACCTGATCACGTTCTTCGGCCTGCCGGTCGCCGCCATCTGGCTGCACGAGCGGCTCTCATTGATGGCAATCGTCGGTGGAGTTCTGGTGCTGGGCAGCACGCTGCTGATCACCGTCTGGGAGGAGCTTCGGACGGCGCGCCGAACGGCCGAACTTACACAGGCGACTTCTCCGGCCCAACCGTAATCCGGCCTTCGCGCAGCACGTAGCGAATGCCTTCCGGGGGCCGCTCGGGCTGCTCGAATGTCGCCGGACTGCCGACGCGTTCCGCGTCGAAGACAACCACGTCGGCGTAATATCCCGGGTGGAGGCGGCCGCGGCCGCGCAGGGCGAATCGCTCGGCCGGAACGCTGGTCACTTTGCGGACCGCCTCCGGCAATTCCATCCAGCGTTTCTCGCGGCAGACGCCGCCGAGCAGCTCCGCGAAGGCGCCGTGCAGCCGCGGATGCGGACGGCCGGTAACGTAAAAGCCGTCGCTGATGATATTGGAGAGCGGATGCGTCAAGGTCTGCCGGAGGTTCTCCTGGCTCTGGTTGAATTCCAGCATATTGACCGCGCCCTGTTCTTCGATGAGCAGGTCGAGCATGGCGTCGATGGGCTCGCATGCGCGCATTTCCGCGATCGCCTGAATGCTCAACCCGACGACGGGCCGGTTCGCCTCCGAGGCGACGGCCGAGATGAACAGGTCGGTCCAGCGATGCGCCATTCCGGCCACGGTCTCGTGTGCGATGCGGGGGCGCTCGGCCGGATTCGTCAGGCGCGCCACCAGGCCGGCCGGTCCGCCTTCGAGATACCGCTGCGGGAGCAACTGGGTGAGCACGGTGCTGCCGGCGACGTACGGGTAACAGTCGAAGGCCACGTCGATTCCGCTGTCGCGAGCGCGCTCGATCTTCTCGAGCGCGGGGGCCTGCTTGCTCCAGTTGGCTTCGCCGACCGCCTGGAGGTGGGAAATCTGGAGCCGGCAGCCGGTGCGGCGCGCGAGTTCGAGCTGTTCGTCGATGGCGGCGATCAGGTGGAAGTTATAGTCGCGCATGTGGGTGGCATAGATCTTGCCGCGGCGCGCGGTGACGCGGCAGAGCCGCTCCAGTTCGTCGAAGGGCGCGCTCTCCCCGGGCGAATACATGAGTCCGGTCGAGAAGCCGCAAGCGCCGGCGGCCAGCGACTCGTCGAGGGCGCCTTCCATGGCTTCGAGTTCTTTGGAAGGGAGCGGGCCGTGCCGCCCGTGGGCGTACGCGACGCGCAGCGCGCCGTGTCCTACGAGCGATTCGACATGCACCAGGCGCGAACGGGACGCTGCGTCGGCCAGGTATTCGGCCGCGGTCCGCCATCCCCAGGAGTCGTCCCCGTGGAAGAGGCCGTTCGCGAAATCGTGCAGGGGCTTGGGGTCTTCGGGACAGGGATACGCCGAAAAGCCGCAGTTCCCCACGACCTCGGTGGTCACGCCTTGCAGCGCCTTCTCGGGCCGGTTCTCCAGCACCTGGAGGTCAGAGTGGCTGTGCGCGTCGATGAAACCGGGGGCCACGGTGAGACCTGCGCAGTCGATGGTGAGATCGGCCGTACCGTCGGAGCGCCCGAGCGAGGCGACCCGGCCATCCTCGATCCAGACGTCGAGCGCCGCCGGCGGGCGGCCCGTCCCGTCGAGCACGCTGCCACCGCGGAGGAGCGTTCTCATGCGCGCGCTCCGGCCCCCGCGCGGATCAGCCCGAACAATCCCGCGCCGAACCGGTAGCGGCCGCTCTCGTCGTGGCGTTGCAGGTAGCGATGGCGTTCCAGCGTAATCAGCAGACAGTGTACCGAGCTTTTGGGCAAATGGAGCTCGGCGGCGATCTCGGGGAGCGCCAGTCCGGTGCGCCTTCCCGCCAGCAACTCCAGAATGGCGAGCGCACGCTCGAGGGAAGGAACCGAAGGGGTCTTCACGGAACGGCCCAACAACGTGGATGGTTTCCGCTTGTAGCGTTTGGCGCGCCGCACCGGCCCAACCGCCGGATCAGCCGCGGACTCGGGCAATGGCATCGATCTCGACCTTTATCCCGCCTCCCAGCCCCGACTGTACCGTGGTTCGGGCCGGCCGGATCCCGGGGAAAAACTCCGCGTAGGCGCGATTGAATGCGTCGAAGTCGCGGATGTCGGCGAGATGGCAGGTGCACTTCACCACGTCGTCGAAACTGCAGCCGGCGGCCTCCAGGATCCTGCCGACGTTCGCCAGGGTGAGCTTCGTCTCCGCCGCGATGTCGCCGGACACCACCTGGCCGGTTTTCAAATCGAGGGGTCCCTGGCCGCTGACATACAGCCAGCCGTCCAAAATAACGCCGTCGGAATACGCGCCGGTAGAGGCGGCTCTATTGGGGTGCTTGACTTCGCGTTTGTCCATTCTTGGTTGCGCTCCAGAGAACATGGGTTCCGGTTCCCTTCGGCACCTGGACTGTCTGTTTCTCCGGGACGGCGCCGCCCAGCGAACGGCGCACGTCATCGGAGAGATGCACGGTCCAGCGCGAAGGATGCGACGAAAAGAAGGCGCCGTAATGATCGTCGTAATCGGCCACGAATTCGAGCGGCTCGCGTTGGCGAATGCCGGCGTGGAGGTAGGCCGAATACTCGGAGCCGCTCATGTACCGGATTCCGTCGCCGAGATCGTCGAGCAGCCGCGCGATGGAGCCGTGATCCATGGAGAGGTCGCGATCGTGGAAGCTCAGCCAGAACGGCGCGTCAATGGACCAGGGAATGTCGGCGGCGGTGAGGCGCTGGTTGTACACCCAGGGCTTGCGGCGCGAAACGGACTCGAGCGAAAGCGCCATGTCCTTGCCGAGGTAAACGGCCCAGTCCCAGGTGGCGATGCCGAACCCCATGCGCGCGGCATTCACGGCGGTGCTGTTGGCGAGGCTTTTGGAGTACAGGCTGCCGCCGGGCCGGATCACCTGGGGAAAGACGCCGAAATCGTCGCGGATGTACTCGATCGAGCGCGCCATGTGCTCCCGCTGCGTGACGGCGGGGGTCTCACGTTTCCGCAGATTGTCACCGAACTCGTTGTACCAGTCGAGGCTGCCGACGCCGTCCATGGGCGCGTCCCAGAACGGGCCGGGCGCCGAGTCCAGGTCGGGCAGCATGTGGGTCCAGCCGTGGCTCTGGATGAAGAACAGGCCGGCCGCCTGACCGGCGTCGAGGCCGCGCTTGGTGGAAGCGAAATCGTGAATCGTTTTGCCGTCGATTTCGTCGACGACGCGCTGCTTCCAGGGCGAGACGATGCGCCGCGTCTTGCGGTCGACGAACCCTGTGTTGACGTTCATGTCGACTACGCCATGGTGTTTTCGCAGCGGTTCGATCAGGCCGGCGCGGATCTCCTCTTCCGTGGGCGTCCGGTAGTGCCAGTAGGAGAGATAGGTCTTGTCCGAAGTTCCCCAGTCGTCCATGAACAGGATCATGGCGCGATCGTACTCGGCGTAGACGGCGTAGCCCTGGGCCCACACCAGCGTGCGCTTCATAAGGTCGCGCACCAATTGGTTCTGCAACTGGGGCACGGTGCGCTCCACACCCAGCCAGGCGATGCGTCCGCGGCCGGGCGTTTCCACCGTGGTAGCGAACGGGACCTCGCCCCGGCGCGCGATGACTTTGGCCGAATCGGCCGCGACTTTGAGCCCGTCATAGGAGAACCCGACGTTGGCGAGCAGCTCCGGCTCGCGGCCGGCGAGGGGCCGCGTGATGAAGTGCTCCTTGTCGAACACGGCGGGAGCGATCCCCTTATAGTCGCTGACGAACCGCACTCCCGCGAGACGCGCGATCTCGGGCTGCTTGATCGTGTCCCCGAGAATGACGATGGAGACGCCCTGCGCATTGAGGTCGGAAAGGAGGCCCAGATTAGCGTCTTTGAGATCGGCGGCATCCCAGATGATGGTTCCGTAGCGCGGGCTGCCGTCGCGTTCGAGCAGATGGTAGCGGTCCAGCATCTGCTGGTCGAGCCGCATGACGTCGAACGGCAGCCCCCAGGATTTCAGCAGCGCCGCGGTGATTTGGAACTCTCCCGAGCGCTCGATGAGGAAGCTGGCGGGGTCCTCCCATTGGCTGCCGACGGCCAGCAGGAAGCGATACGGCGGCGCGGCGGCGGCGCAGCCGGCGAGGGTCAAAGCAAGCAGTATGGAGCGCATTTCGTCAGGGCCTCAGGAAAATTTTGCGGCGGAACAGCCAGTAAAGGATCAGCCAGTTCACCAGCACGACGCCGCCCGTGGCCAGCACCGGCCCGAAGACGCCCATCTGCGGAACCAGCGGCTTGACCAGTGCGTTCACCAGCCGGTGCGTCTGCACAAAACTGGGACCGAGGTACGCGGCCAGCGCATTGACGCCGATCACGGTGAGGAACAACGCCCAGCGGCGATAGCCGCCGGCGTCGATGATCCAGTAAAACGCGAGGAACAGCAGGCACGCCCAACCGGCCGACATCAGGCCGTAGGACGTGGTCCACAGCTTCATGATGACGGGAACGATCGGACTCAGCGCCAATCCGGCGGCGAGGCATCCCAGCCCGGTCAGGCCGATGATCTTGATGTTGTAATTCCGTCCCTTGCGGAGCATCAGGAGTTCGCCGAAGAGAAGTCCGATGAGGGTGGTCGAGATGGTGGGGATCGTGCTCAGGGCCGTTCCCCAGCCTTCCGGATGGTAGCGTCCGATGACGGCCTGGTCCACCGCGGTCACCAGGTTGTGGTTCGGCTCATACGTTCCGGCGGGGATTCCCGGCGCGGGAACGAACGCCAACAGCAGCGCATATCCGACGAAAATCCCGGCGGCGACCGCGATCTGCACCCGGACGGGGCGCGCCCACAGGTACGAGGCAACCACGTACGCAATGGCGATCGGCTGCAGCGCGCTGGAGAGCTCGATCAGGCACGGCGAACCGGTGGACATGGACTCGCGCAACGAGCCTAGCAGGAACAGGATGAGGGCGCGCTTCCACACGTGCCGCATGTTGCGGCCCTTGGCGAAGGAGAACGGAATCGAGACCCCGGCCATGAGCATGAAGCTCGGCCAGATCAGGTCGTAGTAGCGCAGGCCCTCCCACGGCGTGTGGGTCAGCTCGTATTTCAGGAAGGTGGAGACGGCGCCGAGGCCGATGCCGGCGATCGCCATCACGAAGGCCTTGCCGCCCATCAGCCAGAACATGGTAAAGCCGCGGAATGCGTCGAGCGAGACCAGGCGCTCGCCCGCGGCGGTTTTCGGAGGACCGGTGACCTCCTTGGCCGGAAGCGTCGCAACGGGAGTGGACACGCTATGCCTCCTTGGTGGTGTATAGCATTCAGCGCGGCCCGTTACCACGGGGAACGGAGCCGGCCGCGGCGCCTGATCCATTAGGCTGGATACGGTACTTCTGAACCCGGTGCCGGTAATGATCGGTGACGTAGACATCGCCGTTCCGGTTGACGGCGATGCCGAGCGGATAGCGCTCGCTGTCGCCGCCGGCGCCGGCGGTGTTCCACGACGATTCGAATACTCCAGCCGGGGAGAACTGCTGGATGCGGAAGTTGTACCGGTCGCAGACCAGGATGGCGCCGGCGGGAGCGACCGCGATCCCGTGCGGCTCGCTGAAGAACCCGCCCGGCCGGTCCGCACCTTCGCCGAAATCGCCGAAACGGCGCACCAGCCGGCCTTCCGGCGTGAAAATCGAGACGCGGTGATTCTGGCGGTCGCTAAGGGCCACGCTGCCGTCGGGCAGTATGGCGAGCTCGTGAGGCATGTAGACCTGGAAGCCGATGCTTTCGGCCGAGCCCCACGCGCCCAGGAACCTCAGGTCGCGATCGAATTTCTGGACGCGGGCGTTGAGGGTGTCGATGGCGTAGAGCACGTCGTGGGAATCGATCGCGAGACCATAGGGGTGTTTGAAGCGGCCGCCGCCCGCGCCGTACCCGCCGGCTGCGCGAACGAACTTGCCCTCGGCCGTGAACTCTTCGATGCGGTGATTGCCGGTGTCCGAGACGTACACATGGCCGCCCGAGTTGACCGCAATTCCGAAGGGGTAGTCGAACTGCCCGGGTCCTTCACCCTTCCCGCCCCACGCGGTCAGATACCGGCCGGCGGAGTCGAACTTCTGTACGCGATGGTTGTGCTGATCGACGACATAGACGTTCGACTGCGCGTCCACCGCGATCATCGCCGGAAACCGGAACTCGCCGGGGCCGCTTCCGAAGGCGCCCCATTCTTTATCGAGGACGTAGCCGGGCGCGCCCCAGGCGGCGGAGGCGAGAAGTGCGATGCCAAGTGCGAGTCTCATTTTGACGCCTTCCGGTCCACCAGGAGCATGAAGTGCTCGTAGTAGCGGCCGCCGATGCGGGAGCGATCGAGGCGCGCCTGGTTGTCCGCGCGCCGCTGTCCCTGGCTGACATGCTGCTCGAGCGCCGTCAGCACGCGATCCACCTGGCTGGTCACGTCCACCGAAATGTCCGGTGCGATGCGGACGCGCTCCAGGTATCGCGGAGGGTCGACGATGCCCATCCAAAGCTGTCCGACGTGCGCGCCCTCGCGCGCGGCGCGCACGAAGGCACGATAAGCGACGTCGCCGGTCTCGCCGTGCTCCGGGTTGCCGGCGGCCAGCATCATGGCCAGGACTACGTCGGGCTGGTAGCGCTTCATGAGCACCACCGCCTGGTCGAGTCCTTTGCTGCCGGCAGCGGCGGAGGTGATGACGCCAGTGCCGGGCGGGTCGTAGGCATTCCAGCGCGGATCGTAGAAGTAGACTTCCTGCCGGCCCAGCCAGAACCACGTCTCGTGCAGGTTGAGAAATTCGGGCGTCGCCCCATAGACCGCGGCCGCGCGGCGCGATTCCTCCTGGCGGATCTGGATGGTCTCCAGCGCGTCGGCGGCGAAGGGACCCTGCACATGCTGGACGTTCAGGAAATCCTCGGGCTTGGGCTGGTTGGGGTGAAGCACGTCGAGGCGATTGCCGGCGGTGTTATTGATGGCGACGACGTAGACGCCTTTCCAGCCCTGCTCGATCAGCTTCCCGAACGTGCCGCCGAAGGCCCATTCGACGTCGTCCGCGTGGGTGCCGATGGCCATTACCAAGGGCCGGCGTCCCGGCGACGGGTAAGTGGGCGCGGGTCCGGGCTGAAGCACAGCGGGAGCCTCCGCGGGGGCCTGTGCGTCGGCGACCACGAAATAATCGCCCTGGCGCGCCGGCTCGAAGAACCGGCGGAAGGCCGCCTCCGACATCATTCCGCCGCGATCTTCCGGGACGCGGAACCACAGTTGGCCGAGGCGCGCACCGTCCTTGCGGCGGGCGTCCTGCCAGGCGCGGTAGACGAGGTCGGCCGCGCCGTGGTTCACCACGTTGGCTTCGCCGATGGAGTGCGTAATGACGATTTCCGGGTTGTTCGCGGCGATGAAGCGCGCCACCTCGGCCTGCGCCTGCGAGCGTCGCGTGGCGACGGTGAGGTCGACGGCGAGATTCAGCCCCGAACCGGCGAGCGCGGTATTCACGATACGGTAACCGCGGGCGCGGAATGGTTCGACGCCGGGGTTTCCGAGGCGTTCGGCGTCGCCTGCGTGCGCGCCGAGCACCAGCACCGTTCTATCCGGTTGGGCGGCGCCGCAAGTTACGGCAATCAGGGCAAGCGTGAGAGGCCTGAGGCTCATTTCAACCTCACTGCATGGGCGGGGCGGGCCGCTTCTTCACCACGCTGATGCCCGCCAGCACGATGGCATTGTCCGGAGTCGGGCGGCCCCGAGTGTTCATGTAGCCCGATGTGCCGTGCAGCCGCACTTCCTTGACGGCCTTGCCGAACCGCGGGTTCACCCATTCATACGCGAAGAGCGTAGCCTCGCCGCACGCGACGGCATCCGCCGCATAGGCGTAACTCAACTCGCGCGCGTTGCCTTTGGCTACGACGTCCGACTGCTTGCCCCAGGCGAGCGGAAGAATGTTCCACCCGAAGCGCACCGGAACGGTCTCGACGAAGCCATCCTGGTACACCACTTCGTACCAGCCCAGCAGATCGGCGGTGTCGGGGAAGTTGTGGATGTAGCGGTAGGACATGTCGTTGGCGGCGCCTTTGGTAGTCGCGTGCAGAAAGAGGATGCTGCTGACGTCGGCTCCCACGGGAATGGCGGCGCTCTGGAGCGGAACTTCGACGGCCTTGGACTCGCCCTGCACGCCGACCACGACCGGCGCCTGCACCTGGAAGTGGAGATTGCCGGAATCGATCCGCCCCGGCGGGAGCGAGGGCAGACCGGAGGCGGCGGAGGCGGATGGGGAACCGAGGTCGAGAGGCGTGACCGGGTCGCCGATTTCGCTGGGCAGCGGCCTGCCGCCGAGATTGCGGCGAACTTCGGGCATCATCCGCTGCACGATCTTCGAGAGCGGATCCTCGTCGGGCCAATGCGTCGCCCACATCAGGTTGGCGGTGCCGAGAAAGTCCATCATGAGGTCCTTGCCGAACGTGTATTCATTCGTCGCCGACCACGAGGATGGCGCGCCCCCGACGACGCCCGGGCGGGCGGTTCGCCGGGCGTAGTTCTGGATGTTGTACATGAAGTTCGCGTGGTACTGCGAGAGTCCCCAATCCGAGAGCTTCACTTCGTTCGGCTCGCCGCGGCCCTCGGACGCGCGCACGTCGTGCCAGAACCAGTTGGCGACCAGTATGTCCTTGGGGATGAGATCGAGAACCTGCTGTTGCGTGAGCGCGCCCGGCATGTTGTACTGCCAGCCGGTTTTGCTCTTCATCGGCCTGCGGTGGACGCCGCGCACGCTCTCGATGAGGTGGTCGCCGTAAAGCGCGGTCTTGATGGCCTTCGACGCCAAGTAGTCGTGGATCTTGCGGACGTCCTGCGCCCAGAGGTCGGAAGGATCGGTGGTTTTGCAGGGGATGCACAGCTCCACGGGGAAGAACATCTCGTCGTGGCCGATGTGCACCATCCTGGGTTTGATCACGTCGATGTATTCGTCCAGGACGTCGAAGACGAGCTTGTAGACTTCGGGCTTGGTCGGGTCGTAGACATCGGGCCACTCGGCCCCGCTGATCGCGCCGAGATTCTTGTGGCGAGTCAGGAGGTAGTAGCTGTGGGTGAACGTCGGGATCTCGGGGATGGTTTCGATGTGCTGTGAATTGGCGAAGCGGACCAGGTCGGCCACTTCCTCCTTTTCGAGGATCTCCCCATCGGCGGTGTCGTGGTGCGCCGAGTTCTGATCGGTTCCGTGGAGGCCGAGCGGCGAGTAGCGCTGGGTGTAGTAGAGATCGCGGGCGAAGTCGATCCAGCCGGCGTTGATTTCGGGATGGCGCTCGAGCCGCATCGATCCGTTCACTTCCAGGATGACTTTGTTGAACTTGTACAGCGCCATGAAGTCGCGGAGGAAGCGCTTGTAGAAGGCGATGTTTTCGTGGCCGGGAAGATAGAGGCGGATGGCGCGGAAGGGCACGTTCGGCCAGTCATCCACGTCCGCATTCCGGATGCTGACGGCGCCTGCGTCCTTCACGATCAACTGACGCAAGGACTGGAGCCCGTAGAACGCGCCGGCGTCGTCGTTACCGGCCACGACGGCGGTTTCCGGCCCCACGCGCAGCGTGTATGCTTCCGGCTTATCGGCGGGCGCGGCGTGACTCTTCGCCAGGTATTCCCGGACCAGGGGATTCGACGCGGAGCCCATCAGGATGTAGCGGCCGCGCGGCAGCGTGCGAACGGCGGAAGTGCGCAATGGCATGCCGTAGCGGTCGCTGAAGTCGGCGATGAGCTGGCGCGCCAGGGCCAGATCGCCCGCGGCGGCGTTCTCCGGCACGAGGATAGGGACCTGCTCGTCGACCGCGAAGCGGCCAGAACCCGCGGTCATTTTCTGCGGCTCGGGGAAGATCACCGGCCGCTCGGCGGCGCACGCGAGCGTGGCAGCTCCTAAAAGACACGAATAAAGCCAACGCACGGAAGACCTCCAGAGGATGTGTATAACACCAGGCGAAGTGCACTCCAACGGGCCTGATCTCAAACGGGGCAGCGCTATCCAATAGGATGGATGGGCGCGGCGCGCTACGGTGAGGCGGCGCGAATCAAGTGGCGTCCGAGTCCTTGTGGAATCCGGACCTGCCGCCGTTCGGGAACAGCCGCTCCGAGCGCCTGCCGCGTTTCGTCCGACAGGTGCAGCGTCCAGGCGGACGGAGAGGAACCGAAATAACGGCAGTAGTGATCGTCGTAATCGATGGCGAGCGCGAGGCTCGCTGCGCCGGAATCGCGCGCGACCTTGGCGTGCAGGTAGGCGCAATATTCGTTGGCGCTCATGTACCGCACATCGGCGCCCAGGCTACGCAGCAGCCGGTCGATTGAAGTCGGGTCGACCGAGACGTCGCGATCGTGGAACACGAGGTAGTACGGGGCGTCGATCGTCCACGGAATGTTGCGCGGCGAAATCGCCTGATCGTGCGCCCAGCCGCCGCGCGGCAGCACGGGCTGCAAGTTGATGACGAAATCGGGGCCCAGGTACTCGTCGCCGCCCAACTCGCTGATGCCGAACCCGAGCTCCGCGGCGATGCGGGCGGTGTGATTCGGGAGCGACCGGCCGAAGCCGCCGCCGCCGCGAATGAGGAAGAGCGGCGTCACGCCGAAGTCTTCCCGGATCTGCTCGATCGATCTTTGCATGTGGAACTTTTGCACCGCGGCGGGAATTTCTTTCTTGCGGATGGGATCGCCGAATTCGGTCCACCAGGGAAGGCTGCCGGCGCCGTCCATAGGGGCGTCCCACCAGGGGCCGGGCGGCGATTCGAGATCCGGGAGCATGTGGGTCCATCCCTGGCTTTGAATCTCGAAAACGCCCTCGCGTAAACCGGCGTCGAGGCCGCGCTTGGTGGAGGCGAAGTCGTGTACGCGTCCGGGCACGAGCGCATCCGGAACGTGGTTCTGCGTCCAGGGATTCAGCACCCGCCGCGAACCTTTGTCTACGAACCCGGTGTTCACATCCTGGGCGAGCACGGCCTTGTACTTTTTCAGCGGCTCGATCAGACCTTTGCGGATGGTCTCCTCGGCGGGGCTGAGGTAACTCCAATACGAAAGGAAGGTCTTGTCGGAAGTGCCCATGTCGTCCATAAACAGGACGACGGTTTGCGGATACTCGGCGTAGAGGGCATAACCCTGCACCCAGACGAGCGATCTCTTCAACAGATCGCGCACGACCTGGTTTTGCATCTGGCCGGCGGTGCGCGCCGGTCCCAGCCAGACGACTCGGCCGCCGCCGCCCCAGGTTTTGGCGGTGAGAAACGGGTGTGGCCCGCGCTTGACGAGCACCTCCGCGTCCTGCGCCACCGCGTTGTCGCCCGGAAGATACTTGCCTTCGGGTACGAACGCCTTTTCGCGGCCATTGAGCTCGCGGGTGATGAAATGCGGCGCTTCGGCGGCGAGCGAGTCGGGCGAGGCGAACTCGCTGACATACCGAATGCCCGCGAGAGCCGAGATTTCGGGCGCGGCGACGGTGTTGCCGATGGCCACCAGCCCGACGCCATGGCGTTTGACCAATTCCGCGACGAAGTCCAGCCCCTTATCTTTGAGGCCTCCCGGGCCCGCGTCCCAGATGATCGTGCCGTAGCGCGGACGCCCGTCGCGGTCGAGCAGGTGATACGCGTCAAGCTGCTGCTGGTCCAGCCGCACGATATCGAACGGCAGTCCCCAGGTCTTCAGCAGCGCGGCCAGGATCTGGAATTCGCCGCCGTCGTCGATGACGTAGCCGGCGGGATCTTTCCACTGGTCGGAGATGACGAGCAGAAAGCGGTACGGCAGCGGCTTGGGCTGCGCCGCGGCGGTTGCCGCGAGACCGAGGAGCAGCAGAAGCAAGACGCGCGCCGCGCTACAGGACCCCGTACTTGGCATATACGTCGCGCAGATAGGCGCCGCGTTTCAGCTCGTCGCGCGTGTGATTCTCGCGCGTCGCCTTCTCTGTCGCCAGTTCGATGGCGTCCGGCACGACCTCGGCCGGGATCACAATGACGCCGTCGTAGTCGGCAAAAATCAGGTCCATGGGGCAGACGCGCACGCCGCCGCAAACAATTGGGCGGTTGTAGTCCACGACCATGCCGCGGCCCTTGGAATCGACCGGCTTGATGCCGGCCGCGAACACCGGAAAGGCGAGAGCCTCGATTTTCTTTACGTCCCGGACCAGGCCGTCGACCACCGCTCCCCGCGCTCCACGGGCCTTCGCCGCGGTGGACAGCAACTCTCCCCAGGGAGCGTTGCGTGTGGACTCCGCGGTGCTGACGATCATCACCTCGCCGGGGAGCACGCTGTCCAGGGCCTCGATCTCCATGGCGTACGGCTCCTCCGGAACGTGGTACATGTCCATGCACGACATCGTCCGGGCCCATCCGGCGAAGCAGCAGTCGGCCGAGAGCGGCCGGATGTTTTCGCGCAGCGCTTGTTCGTGGTAGCCGAGTTCGTCCAGAGAGTCGGCGACTACGGCGGTATAAATCGTGGATTGAATGCGGTCGAATAATTCCAGCTCAGCGGGGGTCGCCGGCCTTCCGGCTTCTCGTTCCGGCATAAGCGCTCCTCCTCGGGTTTACGGCTGCGATTCTAGCGAACCGCCGGCGGGCCTGACAACGCAATTCGGCCTTTCCACGGCCGGCGCGTCCGACATACTGAATGGAAATCGATCAGCGTTCCGCGTGTTCGGGCGCCGCCTTCAGGGCTTCCCCCAAAGCCGAGACCGTGGACCGAAGCGCCGCGGAAAGTTCGGGCAGGTTTTCCATGGTGATCTGGTCCGTGGTCCCGGTGATGCTGAGGGCGGCGATGGTCTTGCCGCCGGCGTCGAGGATGGGAGCGCCGATACAGCGCATGCCGACCTCCTCCTCCTCGTCATCGATGGCATAGCCGCGCGCGCGCACCCGCTGGAGGTCCTCCTTCAGTTTTTTCAGGGAGACGATGGTGTTGTCGTTGTGCCGGATGAGCGGCCTCTGATGGACGAGCTCGGCCAGTTCCTCTTCGGACAGATTCGAGGCCAGCACTTTTCCCACGGCCGTACAGTGGACGTCCATGCGCTTTCCGATCCAGGTGGCGAGCCGGGCGACGCCCGCGGGCTCCACGCGTTCGACGAGGATCGCCTCGCTCCCTTCCAGGATGGCCATGTGGACCGCCAGGCCGGTGCGATCGACGAGTGCGCGCAGAAACGGCGCCGCCCGCTCGCGCAACTCCACCCCGTTCAACGCCGAATTGGCGAGCGAGAAGAGCTTCAAGGCCAACGTGTACCTGCTGGTGCGCTCGTTGCGGCGGACGTATCCGCAGCGTTCGAGCGTGACCAGGATGCAATGCACCGAGCTCTTCGCAACTCGCAACTCGCGCGACAGGTCCAGCAGCGACATGCCCTGCCGGGCCTGCGCAAGAAGCTCGAAGATGGCCAGCGTTCTGGCGACCGAGGGGGTCGATGGCGTCTTCAGGCCCGACATCGGCTGCGATTTTAGCATCTTGCAATCCTCAACCGCCGACAACGGACCCGATGCTCGGCTATCGGACCCGCGTCCATCAGTCTGGACAGAACCGGGGCCGACGTCGAATTTGATGACTCGCCGGCCGGGCGTGTGGTCTTAGAATACCTCGCATGTAAGGAGGTCTCGTGTGATGTCCGACGTGTTCCGCCGCGCTCTGCGCATGATGGTTTGGTTCTCGGTGTTTGCCTCGCTGTTCCTGGCCTCCGCCTTTGGCCAGGAGGGATTGTCAACTCTCCGTGGAACGGTTACGGACAGCAGCGGGGCCGTGGTCCCGAATGTGGAGGTGGTCGCGCGCGAGGTTCTGACCAACTTCACGGCGCGCACGGTCAAGACCGACGAGCAGGGCAACTTCGAGATGCCCGGGGTGAAAGGGGGAACTTACCAGATCACCGCCACGCTGGCGGGGTTCAACAAGGCGGTGATCGCCGACGTAATCCTCGAGAGCAGCCAGGTGCGCCGCGTGGATATTACGCTCCAGATCGGCCAGGCGACGACGGAGGTGACGGTCAGCGAGATGGCCACCTCCATCCAGACCGAGCAGGGGAAGATTTCGGCCGATTTCAAAGCGGCGCAGCGCTACGCCGACCTGCCGATTCCGGGCAATGCCTTCTCGGGCACATATGCGGTGCTGACGACTCTGCCGACGGTCCAGCGCCGGCCGGGCACCGGATCGAGCAACGGGGCGCCCACATTCGCCGGCCAGTATGGGAACCAGGTTCACATGGCGCAGGACGGCGTGAAGGAAGAGACGCTCAACAGCCAGACCGTCAACATGGAGGCCGTGGCGGAGGTCAAGTCGGTGACGGTGAACAACACCGCGGAATACGCCCGGCCCGGCTACTTCGACACGATCACGAAGAGCGGCACGAACGATTACCACGGGGAGGCATCGTACTACCATCGCAACTCGGCGCTGGCGGCGAAGAACTATTTTGCATCCACCAAGCCGGTGATCATTTATCACACCTTCAACCTGAGCGGCTCCGGAGCGATCCGGAAGAACAAGACGTTCTTCTACGGCCTCTGGAATGGAGAACGCGTGCCGGGCAGCACGTTCTACCTGAGCACCGTCCCCACGGCGCTGATGCGCGCCGGCGACTTTTCGGAATTCCTGACGCTATCCAAGCCGGTCGTGATCAAGGACCCGCTGACGGGCAATCCATTTCCGAGCAACCAGATTCCTTCGCAGCGTCTCGACAGCGTGGCCAAGAAGGTCCAGGACGCATTTCTGCCGCCGGCGAACCGGCCCGGGGTGGCGAACAATCTGGGATGGACATTCCCTTATCCCTCGGACCAGTTCTACGCGGATGTCTTCTCGGTGCGCATCGACCACAGAGTCAGCGAAAAGAACTACTTCTTCGGGCGGTTCCAGACTTACCGGCCGAAGTATGTCAACGCGGGCACCTATCCGGCACTGTTCTATACGCAGTGGCGGCCGAACTACTCGTGGGTGTTCACGGACACGCACGTGTTCTCGCCGAACCTGGTGAACATCTTCTCGACGGGCGGCAATCGCGACGCCCTGACATACGGTCCGGAAATCGACGGCAAGAGCAACGTTCCGGCCGCGGATATCGTCGCAATGCTGGGACTTCAGGGAGTCAACCAGCAGGGCTTGAAATCGGGCGGCGGATCGCCGATCTTTGCGATCAGCGGATACAGCTCGATCAGCACGGCCGCCGGCGGCTACCTGCTCAACGATAAGAATTTCAATTTCGCCGACAACGTCACCTGGGCCAAGGGGCGTCACGTGATCAAGTTCGGCGGCGAGCTGAGGACGTACAGCCGGTACGACGCGCGCGTGCCCAACGAGAATTACGGCAGCTTCTCCTACAATGGCAACTGGACGGGGAATGCGTACGCCGATTTCATGCTGGGCCTGCCCCTCACCAGCACGCGCTTGAATCCGCTGACGGGCCGGTGGCAAACGTCGAAGGAGCTCGGCCTTTTCGTTACCGACACGTTCAAGGTCTCGCCCAAGCTGACGCTCGATATCGGCATGCGCTGGGACCGCTTCACGGCGACGACGTTCGACGACGGGCTGATGTTCAACTGGGATCCGCAGAGCGGGAACGTAATCGTCCCGCAGCAGGCATTGAGCAAGGTGAGCCCGTACTATCCCAAGACGATCACGGTCGCCGCCGGCCAGGTGGTCCCCGACCCCGACGTGCACAATTTCGCGCCGCGCATCGGCGTGGCTTACCGGCTGGACGAAAAGACCGTGATCCGCGGAGGGTACGGAATCTTCAACGAGTTCCTCGGCAAGTACACGCGGCTGAACACCGGCGGCCCGTTCGCGGTGATGGAGACGTATACCAACACGATCACCAACGGCGTGCCCCTCTTCCAGATGCCGAACGCGTTTCCGTCGGCAGGCGTGTCTCCGTCGGTGCCGTCGCAAAGCGTCACCGGCTATCCCAACCAGACCCAGAACGGATACATTCACCAGTTCAATGGTACGGTGGAGCGGCAGTATCGCGACATGGGATTGCGGCTCTCCTATATCGGATCGAGGAGCCGCGGCCTGAACTATACGATCTCGGTGAATAAACCGCAGCCGAGCCTGATTCCGTTCACGACCAGCCGGCGCCCATACCCGCAATACAGCGGCGCCAGTTTTTACCGCACGGATGGCGCGGCCAATTACGATTCCCTGAGCGTCGAAGGGTCGCGGCGCGTCGGCATGGTCATGTTCGACGCCCACTGGAGCTGGGCGCACAGCATGAACAACACGCTCAACCTGGAGAACCCGTATTCTCCGCTCTTCTGGAACCGGGACTTTTTCGCCAAGCACCGGGTCGTGATCAACAGCGTTTGGGAGCTGCCGTTCGGCAAGGGGCGGAGATTCCTGAGCAACCTGCACGGAGCGCCGCAGCAGATCCTCGGCGGCTGGAAAGCCGTCTGGGTGATCTACATGCAGACGGGCCAGTACTTCTCACCCAGCTTCTCGAACGCGGATCCGTCGAACACGAATACGGTCGGCGGGCTTCCGGACCGGACCTGCAACGGCAACCTCCCGTCCGGCCAGCGCTCGATCGGGCGCTGGTTCGACACGTCCTGCTTCGGCGTGCCGCCCAGCGGCCGCTTTGGAAACAGCGGCATGAACATCCTCGAAGGCCCCGGCATGTACGTGCACAACCTGACCCTCTCGAAAGAGTTCCGGATCACCGAGCGCTGGCGTTTCGATTTCATGGCCATGGCGGGCAATCTGATGAATCATCCGAACTTCCTGAATCCGGCGTCGAACATTTCGGTGCCGGGACAGGCGGGCACGATCAGCCAGACGCCCGATCTGTACTCGGGCGAGCGCGCCTACTCGCGTTCCATCGAGTTCCGGGGGCGCATACGCTTCTAGAGAGGCGCGACATAATCGAAATCAGATGAAGACGTTTTGGGTAGCAATCTGCTGTTGCCACGCGCTGGCCGCCGCCGGGAGGCAGCCGCTGCTGCCTGAGCCGCAGCGCGTGCAGTACGGCCAGGGGCGGCTGCCCCTGGCCGGGCTTTCCGTCAGCGTCGCCGGAACGGCCGCGCCTGAGGATGCTTTTGCGGCGAAGACTCTATCGGACGGATTGTTGCGAAAAGGCTCGACTCCCGGGGGCCGCACGATCCGTCTGATCCGCACCGGAGCGGTGGACGCGCTGCCGGGGGCTAACGAAGCGGCGCGTCCGGAATCGCGCGAGTCGTACCACGTGCGGATCACTCCCGAGGGCGGCGAAGTTCGTGCGAAGTCCTCCGCGGGCCTGTTCTACGCCGCTCAAACCATCCTCCAGCTGGCCGAAGGGAGCGGACGGGATGCCGCGCTGCCGGCGGTCGAGATCGACGACTGGCCGTCGCTGCCGTATCGCGGCGTCATGTACGACCTCAGCCACGGCCCGCTGCCGACGGAGGACGAGGTCAAGCGGCAGATCGACTTTCTGGCGCGGTGGAAAGCCAACCAGTACTACTTCTATTCCGAGCTATCGATCGAGCTGAAGGGCTACCCGCTGATTAACCCCGGCGGCCGCTATTCGCAGGAGCAGGTGCGCCGGATCATCGCCTACGGCCGCGAGCGGCATGTCGACGTCGTGCCGTGCCTGGAATTCTTCGGCCATTTGCACGACCTGTTCCGGATCGAGCGCTACGCCGACCTGGCGGCGCTCAAGCACGGCGGCGATCTCAATCCGCAGAATCCGGAGATGCAGCGTATGGTGGACGACTGGGTGGGGCAGATGACGGCGCTCTTCCCGAGCGCGTGGTTCCATATCGGACTCGACGAGCCATGGGAACTGGAGCGCGCCGGCAACGCGGACCCGGGTAAGCTGTATCTCGATCATCTGAACCACATGGCGGAGCTGGTGCGCCGCCGCGGGAAGCGCGTCCTGTTCTGGGCGGATGTGGCCAGCGGCGCCAATCTTTTCGAGAAGTATCCGCAGCTTGCAGCCAATCTCCCGGAGGGCACGCTCCCGGTGCCGTGGCACTATCACGACGAAAAGGACTACTCGCGCATGCTCGATCCCTTCACCAAGGCGCATGTGCCGCAGGTGATCGGCACGGGCATCTGGGGATGGGACACCATCGTGCCCGATTTCAAGATCACGTTCGCGAATATCGACGGGTTCCTGCGGGATGGCCGCAAGCACAACACGCTGGGCGTGGTCCATACCAACTGGGCGGACGACGCACAGGTGCTGTTCCGGATGACGCAGCCCGGCGTGGCTTACGGCGCCATTGCATCGTGGCAGCCCGATCCCATGGATCGTGAGCACTTCTTCGAGAAATACAGCGCCAGCCTTTATCCCAGTGAAGCGGCGGCGAAAGTCGCAGCCGGGCTCGCGGCGCTCGATGCCGCCCAACAATCGTTGGCCGCGGCCGTCGGTTCGGAAGACATGTTCCGCCTGTGGGACGACCCGCTGGCGCCCGCCTCGCTGGCGCGCGCGCGAGCCCACGTCGCGGAACTGCACACCGCGCGCCTGAAGGCCGAAGAGGCGCAGGAACAATTGCAGACGGCCGTGGACAGCGATCCGGCGTCGCTCTCGAGCCTGCTGCTCGGCGCCAGGCTTCTGGATTACGCCGGCATGAAATTTCTTTATGCCGTCGAGATCGCCGACGTCTTCACCAGGATCTCCGCAGGGTCGCCCACGCGCTCGGATCTTTCCTTCTGGCTCGGGCGTCAGATGGGGGACCGGAACCACTCCCGCGTCGGCGACCTCATGGACACGATCGCCGAGCTGCGCGATCTCTATCGTGCGGCCTGGGAGGCCGAGTACACGCCGTACCGCATGGCAACGGCGCTCGGACGTTTCGACGCCGAGTTCGAATACTGGCGGCGGTTTCAGGCGCGGCTTTGGGAGGTCCGGAGAAATTACAAGGAAGGAACTCCCGCTCCGACGCTGGACTCGGTCCGCCATTCACAATAATGCGAAAACCAACTCAATTCCTGGTGACCCTGCTCGCCGTTGCAGGCTCGCTCGCGGCCGAAAATGCCCGCAACGTCATCCTTTTCCTCGGAGATGGAACCGGCCCGTCGACGCTGGCGGCGGCGAGCATCTATGCGCATGGCCGGCCGCAGTCCCTCTACATCGAGAACATGCCGCGCCTGGCCCTCTCCGACACTTCTTCCGCCGACAGCTGGGTCACCGATTCCGCGGCCGGAATGACCGCGATCGTGACAGGGCGCAAGACCGACAACGAAGCGTTGTCGACCGCGCCGAAGAGCGATCCGGCCGATGCCGGCAAGCCCATGAAGACGATTCTGGAATACGCGGAGGAGCACGGACTGTCGACGGGAGTCATCTCCAACAGCCCGATGTACGACGCTACTCCGGCGGCGTGCTACGCGCACGCGGCCAATCGGCGGTCGTACGGTGAAATCTTCGCCCAGATCCTGGCGCCGCGATTCGGAGACGGCGTGGACCTCGTCATCGGCCCCGGACGGAAGGTCGCGCTGGAGGACACGGCCAAGCTCGGAGTCGACCTCCCGGCGGGGCTGGCGAAGAATGGCTATCAATTCCTGGACAGCCTGGATGCGTTCGTGAAGCTGGCGCCCGCCAGCCGCCGCGTGGTGGCGCTTTGGGATGGGGAAGATTTCGACCTCGCCGCCGCAGTCGCGCAGAGCATACGGATCCTGTCGCGCAATCCGAAGGGCTATTTCCTGATGGTCGAGTCCAACAACCACTTCTCCAACGCCGAAAAGTGCCTGGTGCGAACGGCCCGGTTCGACGAGGTCGTGCGCCAGACGACCGAGGCGGTCAAGGGCGACACGCTGGTTTTGGTCACGGCCGATCACTCATGGGACCTGCGGCTGGTGGTCGACAGCAAATCGACGCCGATGGGCCGCGAACGGAATATCGTGCCGGCGATCCGGATCGGCGGCTCGCATTCCGGCGAGGAAGTGCTGGTGACGGCGGACGGCCCCGGGTCGGAGGCTGTGCGTGGCATTTTCCCGAACACGCGGCTGTTCCACATCATGATGGAGGCGTACGGATGGGAATCCGCGGCCGTGCCGGTCACTGCGGCGCACAGCACCGGCGCCGGCAGGAGGTGAATTATGCTGCGTAGACAGTTTCTCGCGTCCGCCGCGGCGCTGGCGCTACGCCCTGCCCAGGCGCAGCCGACCAATCAAGTGCTGGCCGCGACTCCGCCGATGGGATGGATGAGCTGGAACCAGTTCGGTCCTGAGGTGAGCGATCCGCTGGTGCGGGAAATGGCCGACGCCATGGTGACGTCGGGAATGAAAGCGGCCGGCTACGAGTACCTGTGCATCGATGACCTGTGGCACGGCGGCCGGGGCATGGACGGGACTTTGTATCCCGACGCCAAGCGCTTCCCGCATGGGATCAAAGCGGTGGCGGACTATGTCCACTCGAAAGGACTGAAGCTCGGAATCTACTCCGACGCAGCGGAGAAGACTTGCGGGAAACAGCCGGGCAGCTTCGGCTACGAAGAGAAGGACGCACAGTCCTTCGCGATCTGGGAGATCGATTACCTGAAGTACGACTACTGCTTCGCGCCGGAGGACACCGAGACCGCGATCCGGAGATACAGCGCCATGATTCAGGCGCTGCGGAAGACGGGGCGTCCGATCGTATTCTCGGTTTGCGAATGGGGCCCGCGGGATCCCTGGCTGTGGGCGCCCAGGATCGGCGCGCAATTGTGGCGCAGCGGCTGGGATATCCGCGACATCTGGGACGGCGAGTATAACGACTACCACCTGGGCGTGACCAACATCATCGACCGGCAGGCGGACCTGGCGGACTACGCCGGCCCGGGCCATTGGAACGATCCCGACATGCTGATCGTGGGCCTGAACGGGAAGGGCCGGTACACGTCGCCGAAGGGCTGGCCGCCTCCGAACGAGACGGAATACCGCAGCCATATGAGCCTATGGTGCCTGATGGCGGCGCCGCTGCATGCCACTTGCGACTTGCGGAAAATGGACGACACCACGCGGCAGATCCTGACGGCGCCCGAGGTGATCGCGGTCAACCAGGACCGGCTCGGCAAGCAGGCGAAGCGGACGATCAAAGACCGGGAGCTGGAGGTCTGGAAGAAGCCGCTGGCCAACGGCGAGTTTGCGCTGGGCCTGCTGAATCGCGGGCGCGATACCCAGGAACTGAAGCTGAAATGGTCCGACATCGCCATTCCGCGCGCCTGGAAGGTCCGCGACCTGTGGACCAGAACGGACCTGGGGATCTTTCGCGAATCGTTCACCACCAGGCTGGCAAGTCACGAGACGCGGGTGGTCCGGCTGAGCCCGGCCTGAAGGCGCCGTTCCGTCCAGCATATTGGATAAGCAGTCCGCATTATCGAATATCCGGGTTGGAACGTCACCCACCGAGTGATATTCTCCACTGCTGAAAAGGGGGTCGTAGCCCATATGCGCAGGCTTTTCTCGCTTGCGGCGGCGCTATTTGCCGTCACACTGCCCGTTCTTGCCCAGGAGTATCGCGCCACCCTGACCGGCGTGATCACGGATCCGTCGGGGGCGTCCATCCCCGGGGCCCGCGTCAGCGTGACCAACGTCGAGACGGGCGTCGCCGTTCGATCCGAAGCCAACGCCCAAGGGCGCTACGTGGTGCCGTATCTGCTGCCCGGGCAGTATAAGATCCGGGTGGAACAGGACGGGTTCAAGTCTGTCGAGCGCGGCCCGGTCGAACTTCGGATCGCCGACCGCTCCGAGGTGAATATTCAGCTCGAGATCGGCGCGGTTACGGACAACGTGACGGTGACGGCCGCGGCTCCGCTGCTGGAAACGGCCAGCGCCAGCGGCGGCCAGGTGATCGACAACCGCAAGATCACAGACCTGCCGTTGAACGGGCGCAACCCGCTGCAATTGATGGGGCTGGCAACGGGCGTCCTGTACCAGGGCAGCACGTTGACCTACTTCCGGCCGTTCGACACCGAGATCCAGTTTTCGGTGAACGGCGGCCAGCGCGGCATGAACGAGATCCAGATCGACGGCGTGCCGAACAATGCCCTGACTTACTACTCGCTGCTGCCGCAGTTCGCCTACGTTCCCCCGGTGGAAGCGACGCAGGAGTTCAAAGTCCAGACGAACACGTACGATGCCCAATACGGGCGGACGGCCGGCGGCGTGGTGAACCTCTCGATCAAGCCGGGCACCAACCGGGTCCACGGGGCGGCGTACGAGTACATGCGGCGGACGCAACTCACCGCCAATACCTATGCCAACAACGCGAACAACCAGGCGCGCCCCAACCGGCTGGTGGACCAGTACGGCGGCGAGATCGACGGGCCCGTGTTCCTGCCCAAGATCTACAACGGCAAGAACCGGACATTCTTCATGTTCGCCATGGAACGGTACCGCGACGTGCAGCCGCAACCGGGCCTGGGTTCGGTCCCTACCAAGGAACAGCGCGCCGGAGATTTCTCCCAGACGTACGTTTCGGCCGGCAAGCTCTATACGATCTACGACCCCATGACAGTGGCCAAGAACCCGAACTTCGACGCGTCGAAGGCCGTGTCGCTGACCAACCTGCAGTACCTGCGCTCGCCTTTCTCGGGGAACAAAATCCCCTCGACCATGTTTGTCAAACAGGCGCTGAATGTTTTGGGAGACGTGCCGCTCCCGAACCAGGAGGGCGACCCGATCACGCACGTCAATAACTGGTTCGCGGGGGACGCGAACTCGGCCACCGACTACTACAATTACATCGCGCGCGTGGACCACAACATCAACGACCGGTTCCGGATCTACGGCCGATGGAACCGCATGTTCCGCGACGGCGGCAAAAAAAACGCATATAGCTGGGACACTAATGCCAAGCAGTACAGCCACTCGGGACGAAACAACGACGGCGGCCTGGTCGACGGCGTGTACACCTTGAGCGCGCAGACGATCCTGAGCGGCCGAATCGGGTTCAACCGGTACGTCTACAGCAGCATCTACAACTACCAGGACCTGTCTTACCTGGGAATCCCGATCCAGAGCCAGCTGCAAACGCCGGGGAAATATCCGCTGATCAGTTGGGAAAACTATATCGGCACGAGCGTCAACGACAACGACTATTCCCCGAGCGAGAACTGGAGCTTCCAGGGTTCGGTTATGAAAGTCGTGGGAACGCACTCGATCAAGCTCGGCGGCGAATATCGCGTGATGCGGTACGCCGATGTGGGCGTCCAAAACGGCGGCGGGACCTACGCGTTTACGCGCGGGTGGACGAGCTCCAATCCGCAGGTGGACGATAAGAACACCGGAAACGCGATCGCATCCTTCCTGCTCGGCGATATGAGCTCGGCTTCGGCCCCGCTGAACGCTTCCCCCTATCTGATCTGGAAGTATCCCGTGGTCTACTTCCAGGACGACTGGAAAGTGAATCGGCGGCTGACGGTGAATTTCGGACTGCGGTGGGATTACGAGGCGCCGGTGACGGAGCGCTACAACCGCCAGAACCGCGGCTTCGACTTCACCTCGAAAAGCCCGATCACGGTTCCGGGATACGACCTGAGGGGCGGCATCCTCTTCGCCAGCGTGAACGGCCTCTCCCGCGGCGCATTCGATTCGACCTTGAATACGTGGCAGCCGCGTCTGGGCGTCGCCTACAAGATCCTGGATAAGCATCCGCTGGTTTTCCGCGGTGGAATCGGCCGGTATTTCCTGCCCACCAGCGAGTTCGCCGGATCGCTGGGGTTCTCGCGCGCTACCAGCGCGCAGACCAGTACGGCGGATTACTACCCGCTGAATACGTTCGCCAATCCCTTCCCGGGCGGCCTGCTACAGCCGACCGGCTCGTCGCTCGGGCTGGCCACGCAGGCGGGCGATACGGTTACCGTCAACGACCAGCATCGCCGCGTCCCGTACGTGTTCCAGTTCTCTTCCGGGTTCCAGTACGAGATTATGCCGGGACTGCTCATGGACGCGTCCTACGTCGGCAGCCGCAGCTACGAGCTCCAGGTGAGCAAGTCGATGAGCTACCTCACGGCGGACCAGTTGGCGCTGGGAACTCCGTACCTTTCCCAGTCCGTGCCTAACCCCTTCTACGGGATCCTGTCGCCCAGCACGTCCCGCGGCGCTTCGTCGACCATCCAGCGGCGCAACCTGATCGTGCAATATCCGCAGTTCAGCAGCGTTACTTTGGGGACGCAGAGCCTCGGATCGAGTTGGTACAACTCGCTCCAGTTGAAGGTGGAGAAGCGGATGGCGCATGGCCTGACGGCGCTGTTGTCGTACACGATCTCGAAGAACATGGAAAGGCTCGCGTATTTGAATCCGCAGGACGCCGACCTTTCGCGCGAGATCGGGCAGTACGATACGCCGCAGCGCCTGGTGATCAGCACGGTCTACGATCTGCCTTTCGGGCCGGGCCGGAGGTGGCTGAATCACGGAGTGGCATCGCACATCATCGGCGGGTGGACCATCGACGGAACCGCCACCGCGCAATCGGGCATTCCGGTCGCGTGGCCGAGCGGCTATTACCTCGTAGGCGATCCGAAGCTAGACAGCGGGCAGAACCTGAACCACTGGTTCAATACGTCGCCGAGCATCTGGATCGTCCAGCCTACCGACACCCTGCGCACCACCAAGCTGCGGAGCCCGACCGTCCGGCAGTATTTCCGTCCGCAATACGACGCGACGGTGATCCGGAACTTCCGCATTAAGGAAGGCCAGACGATGCAGTTCAAGGTCAGCGCCTTCAACCTGACGAATACGCCGATCTTCGGACCGCCGAACACGTCACCTTCGTCGTCGCTATTCGGCGTCGTGCCGGTGACGCAGATCAACCTGCCGCGAGACGTGGAACTGGGGTTCCGTTTTTCCTTCTGAGGGCAGGCTCGCCGGTCAATATTACGTGAGGCGGCAGCGAAACGCTGCCGTCTCAGCCTCTATCGCTCCGGCTAGCCGTTTGGCCAATCAGATTTTCGTACATTTAAACCTGATTCGTACTACCATAAGCCGCAAGGAGAGTCTCGCGCATGCGAATTGCCGCCGCTTTTGTCTTTGCGCTAGTTCTGGCGCTCGCCGCTTTCAGCCAGACCTACACCGCGTCCATCTCGGGAACGGTCACCGATCCCGCCGGGGCCGTCGTCCCCGGGGCGCACGTCACCGCCACGGACGTTTTGCGCAATGTGACCCGGTCCACGGATTCGGACGGAGCGGGCCGGTACACGCTGGTCGATCTGCCGCCCGGCAGCTACACCCTCCAGATCGAGGTCGCCGGGTTCAAGAAGTACAGCAGCTCGGCTTTCGAACTCCAGGTCGCGCAGAAGGCCGACATCAACCCCGTGCTCGAAGTCGGCGCCGTGAGCGAATCCGTCTCGGTCACCGCCGCGCCGCCGCTGGTCGAAACCACTACGTCGTCGGTGGGCAAGGTCGTCGAGAACCGCGAGATCGTCAATCTGCCGCTGAACACCCGCAATCCTTATCAGCTCGTGTTCCTCACGCCCGGAGTCTCGGGATCGGTCAGCATCAACTACGACGATATGCGGTACTCCGTCAATGGCGCGCGTGTCCGCATGCTCGATACCCTGGTTGACGGCGTCGCGGCGTCGCATCCCACCGTGAACGGGGCCGGTGGCGTATCCGCCTTCCCGTCGGTGGAATCGATCGCCGAGTTCAAGGTGATGGGCGCCAATCCGCCGGCCGAGTACGGCCGCAGCCAGGGATCCATACTCAACGTCGTGTACCGCTCGGGCACGAACGGCTTCCACGGCAGCGCAATCGAATTCCTGCGCAACTCCGAGTTCGACGCCAACAGCTTCTTCTCGAATAAGAACAACGTTCCGCTCGGCAGCTTCAAGCGCAACCAGTACGGGCTGGATGTCTCCGGACCGATTCGCAAGGACAAGACCTTCTTCCTTTTCGACATGGCCGGCCTGCGCGAGCGCAGCATGTCGACCCTGACCGCCACCGTCCCCACGGCCCTCCAGCGCGCCGGGGATTTCAGCAAGACATTCGCCGCCAACGGCCAGTTGATCACCATCTTCAACCCGTTCACCACCCACCCGAGCGGATCGGGCTACGCCCGCGATCCGCTTGCCGGAAATCAGGTCCCGGCGCCGATGCAGGACCCGGTGGCAGTGAATGCGATGAAATACTTTCCGGCGCCGAACGCCGCGGGCAATCCGGTCACCAACGCCAACAACTACTACCAAACCGCCGCCCACAAGCTGGATATCGACCAGTTCGATACGCGCGTCGACCATACGTTTACTGATCGGCAGCGCATGTTCGTCCGCTACTCCAAGCGCACGAACAGCGACGATCCCGGCGCCATGTTTCCGTCCGACCTTGCAATCGCCGAGGGGCGCGTAATCACCGAAAACCACATGCATAACGGCGTGGTCGACTATTCGAACACTTTGACGCCCAACACCATTCTGAGTGTCCGCTCCGGATACTCGCGCACGCTGTTCGTCTTCAACAACCAGGGCCTCGGGTTCCGGCCATCGCAACTTGGCCTGCCGGCCTCGATCGATACCGCGGCCGACCGACTGATGTTTCCGGCGATGAGCGCCTCCGGTTACGTGAGTCTTGGGGGAAACGATCACCGGCGCAGTGGGTTCAACACCGGCACGCTGCTCGCCAGCCTTACTCAAGTGAAGGGTGCGCACCAGATCAAGTACGGCTTCGAAGGCCGCATGATCCGCACCAACGTTTGGGAGGCTCGCAGTTCGGCGAGCTTCAGTTTCAGCCAGTCGTTCACGCAGGGGCCGAATCCCACCGCCGCCAGCTCCACCGCCGGCAACTCGCTCGCTTCGATGCTTCTCGGCGCGGGCTCCAGCGGCAATCTGTACCAGGCCTGGAAGAACGTGGCCGCGCAGAGCTTCTATTACGCCGGCTATTTCCAGGACGACTGGCGGATCTCGCGCAAGCTCACGCTCAACCTCGGCCTGCGTTACGACTACGACCAGCCCCGCACCGAGCGCTACAACCGCTTCAACTGGTTCGATCCGTCGGTCGGCTCGCCGCTGGCGTCGAAGGTCCCAGGCCTCACCGGCGGACTCCAATTCGTCGGCGTGGATGGCCACCCGCGCTCGCAGTACATTCCCGACCGCAACAATTGGGGACCGCGGCTCGGGCTGGCTTACCAGTTGAACGGCAAAACCGTCGTCCGCCTGGGCTACGGCCACCTCTTCGGTATTTCGCCACAGGAAGCCATCGGCACCGTCGGACCTTACGGCTTCCGCGTCGAGAACACCTGGCAGACCTCCGGCGACGGCGGCCTGACTCCGCTAAACCTGCTGCGCAACCCTTATCCTTCGGGCTTTGCACCGCCTCCGGGCGCCGCGGACCGACTGCTGACGGCGGTCGGCGGGCCCATCCAGGCGCCGATTCAAAACACCTTCACGCCCTGGTCGATGCAGTGGAATTTCACCATTCAGCGCGAGCTGCTGTCTTCCATGATGCTCGAAGCCGCCTACGTCGGCACGCGCGGCCTGCAGTTATCGCGCGGCGGCGAGAGCGGCTTCACGCTGAATCAACTGCCGCTGAGCCTGATGTCGCAGGGCAACCGCCTGCTCGATACCGTGGCCAATCCGTTCTACGTTGCCAACGGTCCGGGCTTCTTCGGAACCGCCACCGTGGCCCGCAACCAACTGCTCCGCCCGTACCCGCAGTTCACCGACATCTTCCCGCTCTTTTCGAGCGGCTCTTCGTCCACCTATCACGCCCTGCAAGTCACGTTGAAGAAACGTCTCAGCATGGGGCTTCAGTTCGAGGGTTCCTATACCTGGTCGAAGAGCATGGATAACGGCGAGGGCGGATTCGAGGACAGCAACGCCATCCGGCTGAGCCGCGCCGTAACCGATCTCGACGTGCCGCACCGGTTCATCCTCAACTACGTCTACGAGCTCCCATTCGGCATCGGCAGGCGTTTCGGTAAGACCGTGCCGAAGTGGGTGGATGCCGCGCTCGGCGGCTGGATGATCGACGGCATCACCAGCTACCAGAGCGGCACGGCTTTCGGCGTCTCCGCCAATAACGTGTGCCGCTGCTTTAACCAGGCGTCGTATGCCAACTCCAGAGGTTTCAGCGGCAGGCTCGAAGGCGACGCCGAGGATCGCCTGGCAAAATGGTTCGACACCGGCGCTTTCAGCCAGCCCGATCCCTTCACGATCGGCAACATGGGACCGCGGTCCGCGGACCTGCGCGTCGACAAGACCGCAAACTGGGACCTCGGAATCTCGAAGAACTTCAAGCCCACCGAGCGCCTCCGCGTCAATTTCCGCGCCGACGCGCTGAACGCCGCCAACCATCCGCGCTTCAGCGGACCCAACACCAGCGTGACCTCCAGTTCGTTCGGGATCGTCAGCGGCCAATCCAATTCGCCGCGACAGATCCAGTTGGGCTTGAAGCTCTTGTGGTAAGTGACGCGGATCGCATCAACCAGTCGCGGCGCCGTGTGTGCCCGTGACGGGACCGCGTCGAGCGTGCGACAATTCCAGCCATGCGAACTGGGGCGCATCGGCTACGGCTCGGCGGCTTTGTAGCCGCAGCGGCAGTCGTGCTGCACGCGCAGTCGCAAACGCCCGCGAACGAGTACGTAGATCCGCATCTTTGCGCGCAATGCCACGAGAAGGTCGCCGGCACGTTCCGGCAGACCGGGATGGCTCGCTCTTTTTCCCGTGCGACGCCGCAGAAAATGGCCGAGGCGCTCCAGAGCAGCAGGATCTACTTCCATAAAGCGTCCCGGACATACTTCGAAACCTTCGAGCGAGGCGGCAAATTCTATCAGCGCCGCTGGCAGATCGGATTCGACGGCAAGGACGCGAACGTCGAAGAGAAGCAGATCGATTACGTGCTCGGCTCGGGCAACCACGCCCTGACCTTCCTTCACTTGACCGCGCGAAATACGCTTCAACAGTTACCGCTCGGCTGGTATTCGGAAAAAGGCGGTTACTGGGCCATGAACCCCGGCTACGACCGGCTGGATTACCAGGGATCCACGCGAGCGATCCACTACGAATGCATGTCCTGCCATAACGCGTACCCTCGCATTCCGGCGTCGCAGCGCGAACCCGGGGCCGAGGCGCGCTACACCCTGCCGCTGCCGGAGGGAATCGATTGCCAACGCTGCCATGGACCAGGCGCGCGGCACATCGCGATTGCCGGCCGGGCAGGCGCGACGCGGGAGGAGATCCGGGCTGCCATCGTGAATCCAAAGCGGCTTAGTCCGGAGCGCGAGATGGAGGTGTGCATGCAATGCCATCTCGAAACCACCAGCCGCTTGTTGCCGCATTCGATCGCGCGCCTGAATCGAGGTCCATTCGATTACACGCCGGGGCAGCCCCTGGCGGATTTTCGGCTCGATTTCGACCGCGCACCGGGCCAGAACCAGGATTTCGAGGTCGCGCATGCAGCCTACCGGCTGCGAGCTTCACAATGTTTTCTGAAGAGCGCGGGAAAGCTGCGGTGCACGTCGTGCCACAATCCGCACGACATCCCACGGGGCGAAGCTGCGGTCCGGCATTACAACAGCGTGTGCCAGAGTTGCCACGCTACTCCGCAGGCTGCCGGACACCAAGCCCAAGCGGACTGCATCGGCTGCCATATGCCGAAGCGGCGAACCGACGATGCGGTGCACATCGTAATGACCGATCACAAGATCATGCGGCAGAAGCCGCCCGGCGATCTGCTAGCCGAAAAATCGGAGAAACACGAGACGCCCGCGAATTCGTACCGCGGCGAAGTGGCGCTCTACTACCCGGAGAAGCCGGAGGCCACTCCCGAGATCGAACTGTATCTGGCGCTGGCGCAGATCAAGGAGCGCAGCAATCTCGAAGCGGGATTGCACCAGCTTTCCGGCTTGATCGAGAAGCGCCGTCCCGCCGCGGCCGGCTTCTACTCCGGTCTCGGCGACGGCTACCGGGCGGCCGGCGATCTCGCTAAGGCCATTCCGTGTTTCGAAGAAGCGACCCGACGGGCGCCGACTTCCGAAATCGCGTGGCTGCAACTGGGAAACGCGCTAATGGAATCGGGGCAATGGCTCAAGGCGGAGACGGCTTTGCGGCGCGCCAGAACGCTGCGCCCGGACGATGCCGCGGCGTCGGGACTGCTCGGCTGGGCGTTGTGGCAGCAGGACAAGGCGGCCGAGGCCAAAACCGCTCTCGAGACCGCGATCAAGCTCGATCCGGACCTACCCGACGCGCGCAATTATCTCGGCTCCCTCCTGATGGCTATGGGAGATGCGGCGACAGCGGAACGGGAATTCCGGGAGGCCGTCCGGATCAATCCGGCAGTCGCGGAGTATCGCGCTAAGCTGGGGGCGCTGTTGGCATCGCGCGGCGAGTTGGCGGAAGCGAGTTACCACGCGAAAGCAGCGGTCGAGGCGGATCCCGATTATGCCACGGCGCACCTGCTGTTCGGCCGACTCCTGCTGGCGAGCGGGGACTCGCAGAGCGGCATTCGCGAACTGGAGACCGCCATCCGGCTGAAGCCGGACTCCGGCCGCGGCCATTACGAATTAGGCGTTGCACTGGCGCGGGCGGGCAATCGGGCCGGAGCGATCGAGCACCTAAAGCTCGCGGCCCAGGGTCCGGATGCGGACGCGAAGGCCGCGGCGTTACAGGTGCTGCGCAGTCTCGGGCAGTAATCTACCTCAGAACTGGAATCTCAGCTCCAGCGACAGGATGCGAGCGCCTTTCTCGCCTGTCAGCGCGCCGATGTTGGCGTTGGTGTTCCGGTATCCTCCAGACGGAGTGGCAATGCAATCGGCGCTGGATCCCACGGTACAGGTCGAAAAGCTGAAGCTGCTATTTACGCCGGTGAACTGCACGTGATTGAGGGCGTTAAACGCTTCCACCCGGAGCTGGAGCTCACGCCTTTCCCCGAGCGCAATTGCGCGGGTGGCAGTCAGGTCGTGATTGATGAACCCGGGGCCGTACATAATGTTCACGCCCGCGTTTCCGACGGATCCGATAGCCGGCACCGAGAATGCCAGGGGATTGAAGTAGTTTACTCCGTGGGGCCGGGCGGGCGAGCCCGCTTGCACATCTTTGTATGGATCGGCGACCACGTCGATGCGGGCGCCGGTCGTAGGCGTCCCGGTGAAATCGAGGTTGTTGCTGGTGCTGAAGCTGGGAGTGAAAGGCGAGCCCGACGAATAAGACGTGATGCCCGAAACGTTCCAACCGTCGGTGACGGCCCCCACCACTCTGCTATGCAGCAGATTCTTCCCGATCTTCGGAAGATCGTACGCATAGTAGAACGAGCCGAGATGGCGGCGGTCCGACCCTGCGGGTCCCCAATTCCGCTGCCAGTTGTCGGCTACCAGCGGATCATAGCCCGCCAGGGCGAAGGAGTGGGACCAGGCGTAGGCGGCTCCGAAAATGAGGCCGTGCTGCAAATTGTGACGAACCGAGACTTGCAGCGCGTCATAACGCGACTTGCCCATGAACACTCCCACGCTGATGTCACCGACTCCCGGGTAGATGCTGCGCGAGAGCGCGGAAGGCAAACGCGCCGGCTGTCCGGTGGACGTGAGAGGCTGGGTGCGATCGGCGTAGGGACCGAAGCTCGCGTACAGCGGCACGGGATTCACATTGGCGCGCAGCATCTGATGTAAGCCATAGGTTCCCTGATAGCCGACATCAACCACGGTGCCGAATCCGATGTTCTGCTGAAGCGCCAGGCTGGCGTTACGAGTCTGCGGAATCGGAGTATGGCCGGTCCACTGAGTGACGTTCTGCGGTCCGAAGACTCCCTGGAGGGAGGAAAGCTGACCGATGTTGCCGTAGAATGTGGTTGGCTCGTATCCTACCGGCGCCTGTCCGGACATGCCGTAAACCTGGTTGCCGTCGAGGCGGTCGTAGAAAACCCCGAAGCCGCCGCGGAGCGCTGTTTTTCCGTTGCCAAAGACATCCAAGGCAAATCCGATGCGCGGCGCGACCAGGATCGGCGCATTGGTGTAGGTTTCATACGGGACGCCGTTCACGCCGGCTACGACCATTCCATTGGCGACGTCCCCGGTGCCGGGCACATAAAGGCCGATCAAGGCGGCGGGCACCTGGGCTCCGGTGCCCGGATCGACGCCAACGCGGTTCGCCCCGGTGCACGGATTCACGCCATTCTTGCAGAAGGGCTCGTAAATGCGCGGGACTTTTGACGCGGAGAACTTGCTGGGATCGAAATACGCGAATTCCTTGTTCTTATCGATTTGCGGCGTAGCGTTGTAGAACCTGACGCCGTAGTTCAGTGTCAGCCGCTTGCCGATTTTCCAGTCATCCTGGAGGTAGAACTCGTTGTTCCAGTAATACACGTCATAAACGAAATGCCCGGTTCTCTCGCTGTAGCTGGAGAAGTTGCCGAGCAGAGCGTTGGCGAAGCCGTCGCCGGCGTCGAGCGGATTGCTGTTGTTCTGACCGAAGTTATAGTTGCCGAGGTAGTTGATGTTCCCCGGCTGGAGCTTCCGGTTCAGCTCGATGTAGATTCCGGCCTTAATGGTGTGGCCGTTTTTGATCCACGTCACGTTGTCGGAGAACTGTTTGATCCGGTTGGTATTCACATAGTCGATATCCCCGGGCGAGTAAGTCGGAGTGTTGGGACGGATCGAATTCCCCAAACTCGTAATATTCGGGAAGAAGCTCCCGTATCCGTTCGAGCACTTGCAAGGACCTTGCAGCATATCGCCGCCCGGGCCCGGCCCGACCGCATGCAAAGGAAGGAGGCTGGGAAGCGGCTGCCCTGCCTGGAGCGTTCCGGACGCCCCGTCGGCCAGCGACCGTGCAATTTCGGCGGGATTGGCCGCGAAATAGGCGAAGTAGTTGTAGCTGAAGTTATATGTCGCCTGGTTGACGAGCGTCGGGCTAAACGTATAATTCACGGCGCCCACGAAACCGGTTCCCGGGTTCGGGTGTTCCTGAATGCCCTTCAGGAACTGAATTCCCTTGTACAACTGGTACTGATCGTCATAATCGTGGCCATAGCGGAAATAACCGTTCAACTTACTCGTGGCGTTTGCATCCAGGCGGATGATATCGTTGCGCCGCGGATGGGCGCCTGATCCGGCCGACTGAAAATTCGCCGCCTGGAAAAATTGAGTGCCTTGAGCGAACGACGCATTGGGCAACGGGAAGAAATTCAGGATCGAAAGCCCCCAGCCGTTGATGCGGTTCTGCGGAATCTTGTTGCCGGGAAACGGACTTCCATTATTGTCGGGATCCTTGATGGGGATCAGCGCGCCGCTTTGCTGGATGCTCTGCGAGAAATCGCCCGTCCGTTCGAGCGCGCTAGGCATGGTCCGGTACTGCGTCCCGAAGGGGACCAGCTGGCGCGTATATTCCTGCGAAACAAAGAAAAATAACTTTGTCTTTTCGGTGTTCCAGAGTTTCGGAATATAGGCCGGGCCGCCGAGACTGAAACCGGCAATGTTGTAGCGGTAGCGGGTCCGGGGCAGTCCCGTCTGATTATTGAAGAAACTATTGGCATTGAAGCCTTCATGCCGGTGCGTCCACCAGCCGCTGCCGTGGAATTCCCGGGTGCCGCTCTTGGTGACGACGCTGATAGTGGCGCCGGCGTTGCGTCCGTACTCCGCCGAAAAGTTCGAGACCAGCACTTTGATCTCGGCGATGGAGTCGATATTCGGTTCAAAATGCGCGAAGCAGCTCCGGCAGCCGGTATCGATGTCGGTAGCGCCGTCGACGGAGAGAGCGGTGACTCCGGGATTGCCGCTGAACGTGAGGCCGCCCAGAATGCTGCCGCCCGCCGCGTCCCTGCCATTGCTGGTGTCGAGCACACCCGGCAGGAGTTTCGCGTAGCTCATCATGTCGCGGCCCTTGATCGCCAGCGTGTTCAGTTCCTTGGACTCGACCACCGCCGACCGCTCGCTGCTGGCGGTCTGCACCGCTGCCAGCTCGCCGGTGACGTTAATCGTTTCCGTAACATTGCCCAATGACAGCGCGACCTGGCCCAGATCGTGCGCCTCGCTGGTGCCGATCACGACGTTGTCGACGGTTAGAAGCTTGAACCCCTTCGCCTGTATGGCCACCGTATACGTGCCGGCGTAGATGTTCGTGATGCGGAAAAATCCGCCCGCATCGGACAGAGTGGTATTGACCGCGGCTGTGCCTCGATTCGTTAACCGAATTTCGGCCGCAGGCACCACGCTGCCGGCAGGATCGACGACGATGCCCAGGATTGAGCTCGAGATGTTTTGACCGAAGGCTGACCAGGCGGACCCAACGACGAGAAAAGCGGTTGCGAGCGCAACGCCGCGAGTGTGCATTTTGGACTCCCCTCACGTCCTCGGATGTTTCCGATTGGAGCAACACTACACCAGAACAAAATGTAATGCAAGGGCTTACAGCAGATTTTTTACAGGTTGATGCGGCGAACGATGCCGGCGCCCTCACGGATTATGACCAGCCGATCGGCGGCGACATCCGCTACTTTTTCGAACCGGCCGCTCGGCCAGTGAATTTCGATCTGCGCGCGCGTTTCCGCGCCGAGTCCAAAATGCAACCGCCGATCGCTCACCGAAAGATAGGAGCTTTGCGCCAGAACGGCCAGCGCCTGCCGCCGCTCGCCGTACGTTGCCACGACGGTAGCGCCGATCGCGCTGCGGTTCGACGCCACACCTTCGAGCAGCACCTTGAGCCAGTGATTCGAGCCGCTCCCATCGTTGCGCAGCAACGACGGAGGTTCGTTCATGTTCATGATGAGCACGTCGATATCGCCGTCGTTATCGAAATCGCCGAACGCCGCGCCGCGACTGGAGTGGACCTCCTTCATGGCAGGACCGGCTTCGTCCAGCAATTCTTCGAACCGTCCATCTCCCAAATTGCGGAATACGACGTTCGGAGTCTTATAGGGCGCGTCGGGCAGAGAAGCCTCCAACTCGGGCGAAACCATGCCGGTGGTGAAGAATAGGTCGGGCAGGCCGTCGTTGTCGAGATCCTGAATGGCCGCGCCCCATCCGACGAAGCGCGTCTCGACCGCGAGTCCCGCCCGCGTGCTCACATCGCGAAATGCGCCCTTGCCGTTATTGCGGTATAGGGTGTTGGTGTCGGCACTGAAATGCGTCTTAAATATGTCGAGATGGCCGTCAACGTCGAAATCGCCGATCCCCAGGCCCATGCCGGCTTGTTCGCGCCCGTCCTCGTTGAGTGCGACGCCACTCTCGAGGCCGCGTTCGGTGAACGTGCCGTCGTGGTTATTCCGAAACAGCAGGCTGGGTGAGCTATCGCAAGCCACATAGATATCAGGCCAGCCGTCGCCGTCGAAATCCGCGGCCACCGCGGTGAGACCGTAGCCGGCGGGCTTTGAAATTCCGGCGCGCTCGCTGACATCCGTGAATACGCCGTCGCCGTCGTTGTGATAGAGCCGGCAGTGTTCCTGGGGAAGTCCCTGCGGTCCGCAATACACCGGCACGCCTCTCCAATTGCACGCCGGATTTTTACCGCGTGGCTGGATCTGCCCGGCATCGAATGCCAGGTAATGCGCAACGAAGAGATCCAGGCGGCCGTCGCGGTCGTAATCGACCCAGGTACAGCCCGTGCCGTAGCGCACGCCGGCGTGCAAGAGCCCCGCTTCTTTCGTGACATCCCTGAACGTCCCGTCGCCTTGATTGTGGAAGAGGATGTTCTGCCCCCAGCAGGTAATAAAAATGTCGTCGAAGCCGTCGTTGTCGTAGTCCCCGACAGTGATTCCCGCGGCCCACACGCTGCGCCCTAACCCCGAACGCGCGGTCACGTCGCGGAAGGTTCCATCGCGATTGTTGTGATACAGCCTGATGGTCGCGCCGGCGGGCGTGGGCCCGGTACGGCGGCGGCCCGTGAGCATCACGATATCGAGCCAGCCGTCGTTGTCATAGTCCAGAAACGCAGCGCCGCATCCCATCGAATCGAGGATGTAGTCGGCCTTGCCTTCGTCACCGTAGATCACGGGAGAGTGCAATCCGGCCGCACTGGCGATGTTCGTGAACCGGGCATGGAAGGGCAGACCGGAGGGCTTGCCCCGAGGCGCAGGCGCCACTCCGCGCGACGCCATCCCGCCATACCGCTGGGCGCGCGCCGGCAGCATAAGCGCGGGCAGACTCAGGATCTGGCGGCGCGTCATCGGATGGATTACCACTCCTTCGGCGGCCGTGATTGGAACAGCCGGCCCAGGTCGGGAGTCTCACGGCCGAGCGCTTCCGGACTGCGCGCCCCCAAAGACACCGCCGTCGCCAGCTCGCGACGCGCTTCGGCGGACTGCTCGTGGGCGTGAATCAGTCCGCGCGCCACCCATGCCGGGGCAAACTCCGGCCAGCGGCGCTGCACCATGTCCAATAGCCGGACGGCCTCGTCGCCCCGCCCTTGCAGTTCCAGCAGAGCCACGCGAATCACGGGAATTTGCGGCTCCTGGGGCATCGATTGTTCGGCCCTCGAGAGTAGCTCCAGCGCGTCTTTGTCCCGATCGCTCCGGTGCAGCAGGACGGAGGCCTGCCAGTAGAGTTCGGGATCTTTGGGCGAAGTCTCGATCGCGCGCTTCATCGCCGCGATCGCATCTTCGGATTTGCCCGACGCGTCTAGCATGCGTGCGCGCGCGAAATAATAGCCGGCGGCGCGGTGCGCAGAGGGCACGTTCTGGAGTTGACGCAGTCCATCGGCAGGACCGGTGGTCTCGAAAACGGCGATAGCGAGGTCGAGTTCCACGCCCGCCGAAGGATCGGCGGCAGCCGCCCTTTCCAGCAACTCTCTGGCGGGCGCATACTGCCGCGCTTCGAGCAGCGCGCGCCCCGCATCGGCCATCATGGCGGCGCTGGTTTTTAGATTGGCGATGGTGCGCGCGGCCGCGGCCGCCTGCGCCGTCTGTCCCTCTTCCAACTCGAGCTTGAGATACTGCAGTTGCGCGGCCGCATCCTCGGGGTGTTCGCGCACCGCCTTTTCCACACGCGCGCGATAATCGGCGCGCTGCTGTTCGGGCGTGAGGCTGAGATAGCGCATCAAGTCCCGAGGCGCCTGCGGTGGACGCATCTGGCGATAACGGCCCATCAGCGTTTCAGACTCCGCGTCCTTTCCCGCTTCGGCAAGCGCGTTCGCCAGATGCAGCACTATTGTCGATTCCCCAGGCGCAAGCCCGGCGGCGCGGCGCAGGGCGCGGATGGCGTCGTCCAGGCGGTCGAGCGCACGGTAGGCCTGGCCCAGGCGGTCTAGAATCAAACCGTTTCCAGGTTGGCCGGCGGCCGCGGCTTCGAGATCCGGAACGGCGGCCTCGGCGTTCCCTTGCACGTAATACAACGCGCCTCTCGCCGCGCGCGCTTCGACAAAGTCCGGTTTCAACGCCAGCGCTGTATTGAGGCTCTCGATGCCCTTCGTAGGGTCGCCAGCGCTTTGCGCGAGTCCGAGCTGGTAGAACCCAACCGGGTCCTGGGGATGGCGGGCAATGTACCATTGCAGATCCGCCATGCCGGTCTCGAACTGGCGGATATGCGTGCGCGCGAAGCCACGCTCGCGGCGCGCGATGTCGTCGTTCGGAGCCAGCTTGAGATATTGGTCCCAGGCCGCCGCCGAATCTTCGTCGGCGGCAAGCTCACCCGTAGTGACGGCGATCAACCGGATCACGTCGGCGCGCTTGGGCGCGAGCCGCGCGGCTGTCGCGAGTGCACGCAGCGCCGGCTCAGGCTGCTTCAGGGCGCTGTAGACGAAAGCCAGGCTGTACAGGGCGTCCACGTTCTCCGGCTGTTGGCGAACGGCGGTCTCGAGCAGCTCACGGGCGCGATCGTAATGCCGACCATATAAGGCCACGACGCCCAGGTTGTAAAGCAGGCGAAAATTCGCGGGATCGAGCGCGAGGGCTTGCGTGAGGAAGGCTTCGGCCCGGTCATAGAGGCCCGCCTGCGCCAGAGTCCAACCCAGCGACCCGCTCAGCTCCGCGTCGCTGCGAGTCGCGGCGGAGAGGCGCTGGAAGACTTTTTCCGCTTCCTCGTGGGCGCCGTCGATTTCCAGCGCGGTCAGCCGGAGGGCCGCCGCGTCCGGATCGTCGCGCTGCGCCGCGGGCAATTGATCGAGATAGACCAGCGCTCCCTGGCCGTCCTTGGCTGCCAGGGCGAGCTGCGCCAGTTGAAGATTGGCGTAGCGATCGGCGCGATCAATAGCGAGAGCTTTCAGGAAAGCCTCGCGCGCGCCTCTTTGGTCGCCGGTAAGCAGCAGGTGATGTCCATAATTGCCGAATGCGCGCGCCGAGGGGGGACTCGCGGCGATCGCGCGCCGGTGCAACGGATCGGCCTCGGTGAACTTCTGCTGGTTGTCGAGCGCGGCGCCAAGCAGGCTCAGCGCGTCGATGTCGTTCGGACGGAGTTTCAACTCGGCGCGCAGTCTCGTCTCGGCAGCCGCAAAAGCGCCTCGTTGCAGGGCTGCCGCCGCTTCGCGCACGCCGGGAGCCATCTCGGCGGCAAGGCACAGGGCGGCACAACTCAGAACGAGCGCTGCGAGACCCCGTTTCACCATTGCCGATTATAAGGTTTGTCGCCGGGTCCGTGATACCCTCAACTCCATACGTGTGGTCTCGCCGCCAGATCCTGAGTCTGCCCGCGCTTATACTGCCGGCGCGCGCTCAGCGGTACGGGGGGATGGCGTCGCGCGGAGTGGCGCCTGCGCCGCGAGGCAAGCCCTCCGGTCTGCCCTTCCATGCCCGGTTCACGAACATCGCCAGTGAGGCCGGATTGCACTCTCCCGTGATCTACGGCGACGAAGGCAAGGCCGACTATATCCTCGATTCGATGGGATGCGGCGCTGCGTTTCTGGACTATGACAACGACGGCTGGCTCGATATCGTGATGCTCACGGGCCGCCGCCGTACCGGGCCCACGCCCGCCGGCGCGACCATCAGGCTGTATCACAACAATCGCGATGGAACCTTCCGCGACGTGACCGCGCGTTCGGGGTTAGGGCGCAGCGTGTGGGCCGCGGGAATCACTGTCGGGGACTACGACAACGACGGCTTCGACGACATTTTTATTACCTGCTGGGGGCAGAACATCCTCTTCCACAATCAAGGCGACGGGACGTTCAGGGATGTCACGAAAGAAGCGGGGCTCTTGCACGCCGGCGTGCGCTACGGCACGGGCTGCACCTGGGTCGATTACGACCGCGACGGCCGGCTGGATCTCTTCGTTGCGCATTACCTGGCATTCGATCCCGACAAGATTCCGATTCGCGGCAAGGATCCGGCGTGCGTCCGCAACGGCGTCCCCGTCTTCTGTGGCCCGAATGGCGTACCGCAGGAGCGGCATCGGCTCTATCACAACAACGGAGACGGTACATTCACGGATGTCAGCGAGAGGGCCGGCATCCTCGGTGTCAAGCCCAATTATGCCCTGACCGCCACCGCCGCCGATTTCGATGGAGACGGCTGGCCCGACATTTACGTGGCCTGCGACACCTCGCCGAGCCTGCTATTCCGGAATAACCACGACGGCACATTTACGGAGCGCGGTCTCGAGGCCGGGGTCGCGCTCAACGAAGACGGGCGGGAGCAGGGCGGCATGGGGCTGGGGATCGGCGACTATGATACCGACGGCTACCTCGATATCTTCAAGACCCACTTCAGCGCCGACACCCATACACTCTATAAGAACAATGGCAAGGGGGCCTTCCGCGATGTAACCACGCGGGCGGGGCTCGCGGTCGAGACGCGTTTCGTCGGATGGGGTGCGGCCATTCAGGACCTCGACAATGACGGGCTTCCCGATATCTTCTTCACTACGGGCATGGTCTACCCCGAGGTGGAGCCTCACGAACCGGACTCGCCCTTCCGGACACCGAGCGTCGTCTTTCGGAATCTCGGCGGCGGAAAGTTCGAAGAACTATTCGATCAGGCCGGGCCCGCCATGAAGGAGGTCCATTCCAGCCGGGGCGCAGCGTTCGGCGATTTCGATAACGACGGCGACGTCGACGTGCTCCTCATGAATATCAACGAGGCGCCGTCGCTGCTCCGGAACGACGTGAGCGGGACCAACCATTGGCTCAAGGTGCTGCTTGAAGGAGTGCAGTCGAACCGAAGCGCCATCGGCGCGACCGTCGTCGCAGCTTACGGGGACAGGCGGCAGGCGCAGGCGGTGCTGGCGCAAAGCTCCTACCTTTCTGTAAATGACCGAAGGCTGCATTTCGGGCTGGGCGAGGAGACCAAGGCCGGGATCGAAATCCGCTGGCCGAATGGCCGCGAGGAGAAGATCGACGACGTCGCCGCGGACCAGCTGGTGGTCGTGCGAGAAGGCGCCGGCATCATTCGCCGGCAAAGCTTCAGCGGAGTGATGCGCCGGTGACATTTTGCGGGCTGAAAATTGCCGCGCGGCCCGGACGCGGCTGGCAGAGTGATATCTGCAAACGTTTGCATCGCGGCCGCCGGCACGATTGCACCCGTCCGTAAACGACTGTTTGCAGGTTCGCGCGGCAAGCGATTACAATCAGACTCCGGGATCGTTCGGAGACAAGCAGGATTGGACGATTGCCGGTCGCCAGTAGGAGACAACATGAGCAAAACAACGAACCTCGTACTTATCATCGGCCCGGCGCTCGCGGTGCTTGGCGCCGCTTTGATGGCGCAACAGGCCGGGGTGGGACGCAATGCTGCTCCGCCACGCCCGGAAGGCCCGTGTGACATCTACGCCGCGGCCGGCGACCCCTGCGTAGCGGCCCACAGCACCACGCGCGCTCTGTACGCCTCCTACAACGGTCCGCTCTACCAGGTCCTCCGGCAGTCGGACGGCAAGACCTTAGATATCGGGGTCGTCCAGCCTGCCGCGTCGCCGACGCCGGATGCGGGCGGATATGCCAACGCGGCCGCGCAGGACGCATTCTGCGCGAACACATACTGCTGGATCACCACCGTCTACGACCAGTCGCCCAAGCACAACGACCTCACCCAAGCGCCTCGCGGCGGATTCAGCGGTCCGGCTATGGGCGGGTTCAACAACCTCCCGGTCGCGGACATGGCGCCGATCACCATCATGCGTCATAAGGCCTATGGCGTCTTCATCGAACCCGGCATGGGCCTCCGAAACGACAACCCGAAGGGCACCGCGGTCGACGACCAGGCGGAAGGCCAGTATTGGGTCATCAACGGTCATCACTACAACTCCGGCTGCTGCTTCGATTACGGCAACGCCGAGATCGACAGCCGGGATGACGATAACGGCACCATGGAGACCACCTATTACGGCAACGCCACCGCCTGGTATCACGGAAACCCGCCCGGCCCCTGGATCATGACCGACCAGGAGAACAACCTGGTCGGCTGCGTCAATCCGGATGGCGCCAACAAACTTTGCGCCAACCTGCCAAACATTACCTGGCGATTCGTGACGGCCATGGCTAAGGGGGAACCTCACCACTGGACTTCGATGGGTGGCGACGCGCAGAAGGGCAAGTTGTCGGTCATGTTCGACGGGCCGCGCGTGGACCACACGTATGATCCGATGCGGAAACAGGGCGCCATCCTCCTGGGCAATGGCGGCGACAACAGCGTGGGTTCGCAGGGTACGTTCTACGAGGGCGCCATGACCGCCGCCGGCTCGTTCCCGACGGATGCCACCGATCAACTGGTGCAGGCGAACGTCGTGGCTGCCGGATACGACGTGCCGCGACTGAGCCTGGCGCCCGGCCCGGCGACCGCCGCGCCGCCGGGGCTCCAGACGTTCTCGCCGGGGTCGTCACAAGATACAACGGTCACTTTCACGAACACTACCGGCGCTCCCGCTACGGGAGTTCAGTTGAGCATTGCCGTCCCCAAGGGGTGGACCGCCGCCGCTTCGAGTACACCCAAGCCATCAGACGTGGTCGCGCCGGGAGCGAGCGTGAGCGCGACATTTAAGGTCTCCTCGGGGCCGGCTGCCTTCAACGGCGACCTGGTTGGCAAAGTCTCGTGGAAGAACCAGACGACCGGCGTGACACAAACCGAGACCACCGCCGAAAAATTCCGGAACGTCAGCCCGGTGAAGATCAACGAATTCCGTGCGGGGTCTGTGGGCAATCCGACCGACTCGTTCATCGAACTCTACAACGCCGGCTCCGGTACGGTAGACATCTCCAATTGGACGCTTTCTGAGCATCAGACCCAACAGGCCATCTTCTCGACGGTAAAAATACCGCCTGGAACGAAACTCGCGTCTGGCGGATTTTACCTGCTTGGACTTTCGGATTCGGGATTGGCCGCCCCCGCGCGCAAAGGCGACACCACCATCCACGTCAGGAGCACGACAGGGATGTCGGCCGGCGATACGATCAGCATCGACACCGGCGCCGGTGCGGAGACCCACAAGATCGTCACGGTTGGCGCCGCGGCCGGCAACGTCACGACGGTGTGGCAACCCCTCCCCGAGGGACCGGTGATCACCATCCCCGCCGGCTCGACCAGTATGCCCGTGACGAGCGTCGCCGGCTTCGAGCCTGGGCAGAAGATCGCGATTGGCTATGGCGCTACCTACCCCGCCGTCGCGCGAAACATCGAGGGCTACGAGGTGGCGACGATCACGTCCGTAGGCAAACCGGGGACGCAGGCCTTCCTAGGCGCCGACGCGCACCGCGGCGAAACGAATATTAAGGTGACTTCCGTCGCCAACATCTCAGCAGGTGACAGGATCAGGTTGGACATCGACAGTGTCGGTCATGGCATAGAGACGGTCACGGTCACGAAGGTTGGTACACAGGCGAGCCGTGGAGCCCTCTCGGCTGACGCGAGCGCCGGAGCGACCGCCATTAAGGTCCAGGTTCGCGGGCCGAACGGTTTCACGGCGGGCGACAAGATGACCGTCGGCACACCCGCTACGCAGGAAACCGTTACTATCACCTCCGTCGGCGCCGCGAATGCGACGGGTTTGAGCGTGAACTTCACTCCGGGGCTTGCCAGGGCGCATCGCGCGCGTGAGTTTGTCGTGGCTCACGGCACCGGGCTCGAATTGGCCTCCCCGCTAAAGTTCAATCACGCGGCCAACCTTCCGTTCAGCGCTCGGGGAACGGGAATCACGTTCTCGCCGGAAACGGCCTTTGCGCACTCCAGCAACGAGCCTGTCCTGCCGCTCGGCGCCGGCATCACGCTGGACAAGCCCCTGCTCAAGGACCACGCCGTCGATACGGTTGTTCGTGATGCCGCAGTCACGAGTGCCGGCTACCAGGGAACGCCGGCTCCCAACCAATGGTTTGGGGGACCCGCGCTTTCTCCCGCCGCCGGCAGCATGGTGCTGCGTGATTCCGCCGGCCTGGTGGTGGATAGCCTCAATTACGGCGGCCTCGTCGACCCGTGGGCTGCCGAGGGCTACCAGGCCGCTTCGGGAGCGGGACAGAGTGGCTGCCACGCGCCTTCTCCTGCCGCGGGCCGCGGTGGTTTTGGCGGACGGGGAGGTCCGGTCACTGAGGCCAACCGGAGCTTGGGCCGGTTTCCGGATGGCGCCGACACGGACAGCAACTGCACCGATTTCCGGTTGCAACCTGCCACCACGCTGCCGGCGGGTTCGGCTGCCGGAGCGTCGAATATCAAAGTGGCGACCGTTGCCGGCTTTGTCGCCGGCCAGACGATTACGATTGATACGGGCGCGAACCTGGAGACCGCCGTCATTGCGGCGGTTGGCACGGCCGGCGTCACTACCGTGGGCGAAGCCACCGAAGTGGGCGGTACTTCTATAACTCTCGCCGGCCCGGCATTTTTTACCGCTGGACAGAACGTCGCGATCGACAGCGGCGAGAATCAGGAGACGGCGGTTGTCGCCACCGCCACGTTCGGCCGAGGCGGCGCCAGAATCACGCTTGCTGCGCCGCTCGCTCGCAGGCACGCGGCGGGCGTCCAGATCTCCGGCACCGGGATTACTCTCGCCAGTCCGTTGGCCAAGGGGCATGCGAGCGGGGCGCCGGTCGCCACCGAGCTTCCTACGCCCGGCGCTCCCAACAGGTATTCGACGGCAAGTACCAGCCGATAGACGGCAGCCGTAACAGACGCCGCTGACTGTTGCTGTGGGCGGTCTCCAACGAATGGAAGCCGGCCCCGCAGTGCGCACGCTACGATTATTCGAAGCCACTGGCTGAGTCTTGCCGAAGAGCTTCGCCGTGGCTGAGGTCGCCGCCATCGCCTCTGGCGCAAGTAGTCGCGCACGGCGGCGCCGGCGCTGTTCGGACAACCGCTGGTTATACTCATCGATGCCGACGCTATCCGTGTGACCTTCCACATCCAGCCTCAGACCGGGATGCCCTCAGACGATGGCTGCTACCTTCGCCCGCAGCTGCGCCTCCTCCGCTTCCGCGAGTGAACGCTCCAGCCGCCCTCCCAATTTCGTTAGAAGTCGATGGGGAACTGCTGGCTGTCGCGGCTCTCCGAACTCGGACTCAGCGTGATGTGCCGGCGATACTTTCGAAAACCAGCGGCTCCTCCGCAATCCGCGGCGGTGACGCCATTTGGATCGTCTCCCATTTGACGATTTTCAGGTCGAGCACGCAGATCGCATAGAACACCGGCACGAGCAGCAGAGTAATGAACGTGGCGATCGACAGGCCGCCGATCTGCGCGTAACAGAGCGGTTCCCACAGCGGTCCGCCATGTGCGGCGAGCGGGAAGAGGCCGAACACCGTCGCCCCGACCGTGATCAGCACCGGCCTCAGACGAACGATGCCGGCGTCGAGGACCGCCTGCTCGAACGGCTCCCCTTCGGCGTGCTTCTCCTCGATGAAATCGAAGAGAACGATGATGTGGCTGACGATCACGCCGACCAGGCTGATGACGCCCAGGAATCCCATGAACCCGAACGGGGAGCCCATGATCCACAGCGCCAGCATCGCGCCTACCGATCCGAAGGGCACCGCCGCGAACACGATGAACGGTTTGACCGCGTTCTTGAACTGGAACGTCAGCGCCAGGAAAATCGCGATTACCGACGTGAGCAGGACGACGCTGAGGTCATCGAAGCCGTCCTTCTGCTTCTCCTCCTCGCCGCCGATTTCGATGCGATAGCCGGGCGGAAGCGAGGCGGCCAGCGCGTCGAGCTGTGGCCGCGCGAGTGCCATCACCTCGGACGCCAGGACGCCTTCCTGCGGCGCCCCCGAGACCGTAATGGTCCGGGCCTGATTGCGCCGGCGGATCACCTCGCTGCGGAAGTTGTAGTCGAGGCTCGCCACCTGGCGCAGCGGCACTTTCTGGCGGCCGCTCCGCGAGTACACGTAGAGGTCGTTCATAGCTTCCAGGCCCGAGATCTCGTCGGAGCGGAGCCGCGCCACCACGGGAATCTGCTTGTCACCCTCGCGCAGCACCGTCAAGGTCGTTCCCGCGATGGCGCCGGCGGACGCATCCGCGATGTCGAGGTTCGTGAGCCCGGCCAGGTTGGCCCGGTCGGAGTTCACGTTGAGCTGGACGTTGAAGCGGTCTTCGCCCCAGTTATCGCGAACGCGGGTGACCAGCGGAATCGCGCGCAGGATCTTCTGCACGCGCTCCGAGGTGGCGCGCAGCGTGCCGGCGTCCTCCCCCGAGATGCGCAGCGCGACCGGCAAGCCCACCGAGTCGCCGTTCTCGAGCTGGCGGACGTCGATGCGCGCGTTGGCGATCTCACTCGATACGCGGCTCTGAATGTAAGGCAGCAGCCGATGCGTCTGCCGCTTGTCGCGGAACAGCATCACGACTTGCGCGTAGTTGGTGTGGGGGGCCTCCGGCGAGAGCGAATACCAGAAGCGCGGCGCGCCCCCGCCGATGAAACTCGACAAGGCTTCGACCGGCATCTTCCGCTCCGCCGAGACCTCCTGGACGATCTTCTCGACTTGTGTCACCGTCTCGCCGGTGGCGGCGAAGCTGGCGTCCTCGGGAAGGAACACGTCGATGAACGCAAGCTGCGAAAGGTCCTTGGGCATGAACTGCTGCTTGAGCGAGGCGCCGATCTTCCCGCCGCACACGAGCACTACGACGGCGACGCAGAGCACTGCCCAGCGATGCCGGATGGCGAACTGCCCGACTCGGTAATAGGCCGCGGCGAAGCCGTGGGTGCGGCGTTCGGCGATGCTGCGCTCCTTCCGTCCGCGCAGGATGAACGCGCCGAGCAGCGGGATGAAGGTCATCGACACGACGCGGGAAGCGATCAGCGACAGCGTCATCACAACGGGGAGGCTGTACAGGAACTGGCCCATCGTGCCGCTGAGCATTAAGAACGGCAGGTAGGCCACGATGTTCGTAATGGTCGCGTACACGATCGCCGTGGCCAGGCGCGTGGGCCCGAGCCAGGCGGCCACCCCGCGCGGACTTCCGGCGGCGAGCTCGCGCTTGATGGCGTCGCCGGCCACGACCGGATCGTCCACGAGCAGGCCCAGCGCGATGATCAGGCTGGCGATCGAAACCTGCTGCAGGTCGATCCCCAGCACGTGCATCATGCCAAAGGTCATGAGCAGCGTCAGCGGGATGGAGAGCGCCATCAGCAGGGCGGATCGCCACTCCCAGAAGCCGATGAGCGACACGAGCACCACCAGGCCGACGGCTTCATACAGGCTCATCATAAACAGCTCGATATGGTCTTCGACCTCGCGCGGCTGGTCGCTGGTGCGCTCGACGATCAGGTCCTTGGGCATGCGCTGTCTCAACTCGTCGAGCGTCACGTCCACCTGGCGCGCGAAATTGTTGATCTGCTGCCCCGCGCCCATCTGCACGCTGAGCGTGATGGCGCGCGTGCGCTGCCAATGGCCGTTGCCGTCGTGGGAGGAGTAGTAGTTCAAGTAACGCGCGGGGTGGTCGTAGCTGCGGACCACGTCGGCCACGTCGCGCAGGTAGAGAGGGCTGCCGTTGGGAGCCGTGCCGACGGCGACGTCGCCGATTTCGCGCTCGCTGTGAAACTCGCCCGTTGGGGCGATCAACACGTTCTTGCCGCCGGCGTCGAACTCGCCCGCGCCGGAAGTGAGATTCCGCGCCCGCAGGATATTCGACAAGCTGCCCATTTTGACGCCGTACGACGCGAGGCGGTCCTGCGAGTAGAGGATGTAGACCCTCTGCGGCAGAATCCCCGAGCGGTCGACTTTGGCGACCAGCGGTGCATTTACGTCCTTGCGGCCGGTGGCGAGGAGCGCCTTCTCCATGATGTCGGTGAAGTCGTCCAGTTCGCGGTAGCTGTACTTTTCGCCCGCGACAGAGGCGAGCTTAGCCGGGAGGTCGGCGATGTTCCGGACGACGAACGGCTGCCACACGTCCGGCTCCCACTGGTTTTGGGGATAGCACTCGGAAACGTACCGCTGCAGAACGGCGAGAATGCGCGCGTCCGTTTGGGTCGTCCGCACGTCGGCGCCGACGCAGCCTGCGCCGTCGAGCAGCACCGGGTCGAACGCGGCATCCATGCGGCGCAGGTAATCCACGAATCCTATGGCGCCAAGGCGTGTCAGCCGGGAGTCCTCCCGCATGGGAAAGCAGAAGACCAGCGACGCGCGGTCTCCGGCATGGCCGGCGCGGGTGGCTTCGATGGCGGCGCGCAGCTTGGAGGCGCGCACTTCGATATCCGCGGCGCTGGATTTGGGGCTGGCCACCGTCAACATGAGGGTCGCGGTGTCGCCGAAGTCGCGCTGGTACTGGATGGGGCCGGCGCCGTCGGGCAGATTGCGAATCGCGGCCAGGCGCCCGCCGATGTCGTCGAGGACGGTGCTGATGTCCTTGAGATTGTCGCTCATGGACAGCGTGATGACCGACTGGTTGCTGCGCGAGATGGACTCGATCTTCGAGATCTTGGTATTCGAAGCGATGACCTTTTCGATGGGCTTGGTCACGAGCTCCTCGACCTTGTCCGCGCTGGCCCCGTTCCAGGGCGTGACTACCAGCGCCGCCTTAATCGGAATGTCGGGGTCCTTGCGCTGCGGCATGTGAGTATAGCCGTAGATTCCCCAGATGACCGTGCCCACGAGCAGCACCCAGGTGACGTGCGGGTGCTCGACGCAGAAGCGCGCGGTGTTGCGCGATTCGAGCAGCGGATCGGGACCGCCTGGGACGTGATGCTTCTTCATGGGATCACCTCGACTGTTTCTCCATTGGCGACCATGGTCGCGCCTGCGCGGATGACGAGCTCGCCGGGTTTTACGCCGCGCGTCACGGCCAGAACATCACCGAACGTCGGACCCAGGCTGACGCGGCGAGCCTTGGCGATGCTGTTCTCCACCACCATGACGGTAAAGTCGGCGGGGCTTTCGCGGTCGCGAACGACCGCGCTGACGGGCACCACGGGCACGGGCGGGAGCGCCGTGCCGGTGTCGCTCAAAGTGAGCGACGCGATCATGCCAGGCTTGAGCAGCAGGCCGGGATTGGCGAGCGAAATCTCGACCTGGAAAAGGCGGGTATCGGAATCGGCCACGGCGGCGATCGCCGTTACCACCCCGCGGAACTCCCGTCCCGGGAGCGCTTCGATCGAAATCGCGATCGTCTTCCCCGGCTTCAGTTGGACGGCGGTCGTGTCGGGCACGCCGAAGGTCGCTTTGACTGTTGAGATGTCGGCGAGCGTATAGGCCGCGGCCGAGGGACCCGCCATCGCCCCGAGCTCCACGTTGCGCTGCACGACCGAAGCCGTGAACGGCGCGATTAGGGAGGTGTCGCCCTGGTTGAGCCGCGCCGAAGCGATGGCGGCCTCGGCGGTGCGGATCTGCGCGGCGGCGGACTCGATCTGGGCGCGCGCCGCTTCCACCTGCGCGGTGGTGACGTCGAGCTGGGCCCTGGCGGAGTCGTACTCCGGACGCGTCAGGCTCTGGCTTTCGATCAGGGTCTTGGCGCGAGCGAAGTCGGCCTCGGCCTTGGTGCGCGAGGCCTGCGCCTGCGCGAGCTGCGCCTGGGCGCTGCGCTGGGTTTCGCGCGCGCCGTCGAGCTGGCTCTGCGCCTGCGCGGTGGCGTTCCCGTAATCCTCTTCGCGGAGCTTCGCCAGCACCGTCCCGCCGGGCACGATGTCACCGGGTTCGAGGCCGCGGCCGCCGATCCGGTGAAGGCCGGTCACGATCCCGGATACGCGGAAGGCGAGGCTGACCTGGCGGCCGGGCGTGATCGACGCCGAGTAGCGCCCGCCCGCCTTGGGCTGATAGAGGTCGACCGTGGTCACGCGAACCGGAGTGAGCGTCTTTTCCAATTTGGGTCCGGCGTGGTGGCAGGCGGCCAGCAGGAGGACCGGAATTAGGGCGATGAGGGGTTTCATTGATCTTCTCCTACGGCGCGCTCGAACTCGGCGCGCGCGTTCCAGAACTGCAATAGAGCTTGTTGATAATCGCTGTTGGACTGCTCCAGGCTGAGTTGTCCCTGGAGCACGTCCTTCAGCAGAACGGATTGAACGGCGAACCTGTTCTTAGTGACGCGAAGGCTTTCGACTGCCGTGTCCTGCCCGAGCCGCGCGACGTGAAGCTGGATCCGGCTTTGCCGGAGCTGCCGGAATTTGTCGTTGACGTCAAGCAGGACGGTGTTGACGGCGTCCTGTTCACTGGTGCGCGCCTGCTCGACGGTCTGTTCCTTTTCCGCCGCTTCATGCTTCTTGCGTCCCCAATCCCAGGGCTCCCAGGTGAGGCTGATGCCCACGCTGTTGCTCTGAGTGGGGAAGAATTGGCCGAAGTTCATAAACCGGAGCGTGTTGAACTCGACCGCTAGATCGGGGATGTATTCGGCCTTCTTGGCGCGGAGGTCCTGCTCGGCCTGCGTGTGGCGAAGCTTCGCCTGGCGGATCTCGGGACGCTGCTCGAGCGCCCGCCGTCGCGCCGCCGCGAGATCGTACGAATCGTCGCCGGCCTCGGCAACAGTCTGCACCTGGAATTCGGTGAGAACGTCGCGGCCGAGGAGCTGGTTGAGCTGCTCTTTGGCGGTGGCGCGCTGGTCGTCCAGGAGCGACTCGGACTGTTCCGCTTTGGCGAGGTGGGTCTGCACTTCGAGGAAGTCGGCCTTGAGCGCAACCTCGCCGGCCACGTAGTTTTCGGTCAGTCGGGAAAGTTCCCGATAGAGTGCGACCGTCTGCCGCGCGCTGCGCAAGCTCGATTCGACCTGCTGGAGCGAGTAGTAGGCGCGCTTGACCTCACGAACTATCTTTTGGCTATCGGCGCGCGTCTGTTCGCGCGCGATCTCGACGCCGGTCTTCAGCGTGTCGAGGCTCCGGCGGATGCGAATCAACGAGAGCAGCGGCTGATTCACGCGCCCGACCATCATCCCGGTCGGGGCCAGCGGCGTGCTCAGGTGAACGTCGTGGTCGGGCAGGGGGCCGGTACCCGAGTAATTCCCCAGCACCCCCTTCTGGAGGGTGAAGCTGAAGGACTGGAGCTGTTGCGCCCCGAGCATGTAAAAGTTGAGGCTCGGGAGCTGGCGGGTTCCGTTGGACCGCAGCTTCTCCTGTGCTTTCCGGATCTCCAGGGCGGAATTGTGGAGTCCGCGGTTGTGCTCGAGCGCCATGGCGACGGCTTGGTCGAGCGTCAGAATTTCCTCGCCCCAGGAGGCGCGGGCGGCGATCGCAAATGCGGCGAAAGCGAGTGCTGCTCTTCTCATGTGCTGTATCTCCGTGGCCCGATGTGTCTTTCCAGGTAACGCGTGAACAGGTCCAGAATAGGTCCAGGCAGGCCCTGGAGTCGTGATTCCGCAGTGAGGATCAGGTAACGCTTTGGTGACGCCATGGACGGGCGCGTGCGCACGCCATACTTTTGAGGGACCATGTATTCACGCACTCGTGACGTCCAGGGAATATCGATTTGCGCCGTTCCGGCTCGATACCGCCAACCAATGCCTTTGGCGGGATACCGAGCAGATTTCGCTTTCGCCGAAAGCGTTTTCCGTCTTGCTGTACCTGGTCGACCGCCCCGGGCGGCTGGTGACGAAACAGGAACTGCTGGACGCAGTGTGGCCGGATATCCACGTCACCGAAGGCGTCCTCAAGCGGGCGGTGCTCGAGATCCGCAAAGCGCTGGAAGATCCGGTAGAGGAGCCGCGGTACATCCAGACGCTGCACCGGCGGGGGTATCGATTCATGGCCGCGAGCGCGGCTGCCCAGGCCGCGCCGGAACCGCCCGAGCCCGATGCCGCCATTGTCGGGCGGACGCGCGAATTCCAGCAACTGGACGACTGGTTCGAGGACGCCACCGGGGCGTCGCGGCAAGTCGTGTTCATTGCCGGAGAAGCGGGGCTGGGCAAGACCACCCTCGTCGAAAGCTGGATGCGAACGCTGCGGCAGCGGCGGGCGGCCATGGATCGCGGCGGCGTAGCCATGGCGCGCGGACGGTGTCTCCAGCAGTTCGGCAGCGGCGAGCCGTACCTCCCCGTCTTTGAAGCGCTCGATCAGCTCGCCCCTGTGCTCGGCCAGCGCCTGGTCGATCATCTGCGCGCCCGGGCGCCCACCTGGCTGCTGCACATGCCGGCGCTGATTTCCCTCGAAGACCGCGTAAAGCTGCGGGACGAAGTCTTCGGGTCGACTCGCGAACGCATGCTGCGGGAAATCACGGACGCATTGGAGGCGCTCTCGGGCGACACTCCGCTAGTGCTGGCCTTCGAGGATCTGCACTGGAGTGATCCGTCTACGATCGACCTGTTGTCGTCGATCGCGCGGCGCACCTCGCCGGCGCGGCTGATGATCCTGGCGACATACCGGCCATCCGATGCCGGCGGGAGTTCAGGCCCGCTGCGCGCGGCGCAGAACGAGCTGGAGCTGCACCGGCAATGCAAAGTGTTGCCGCTGGGGTATCTCTCGGAGGCGGCAACGGGCGAGTACCTGGCAACGCGGTTCACGGCCGCGGATGCGCCCGCGCTCGCTCGCGCGCTCCACCAGCGGACCAACGGCAATCCGTTGTACGTGGTCTGCCTGGCGGATGAACTGGAGCGCCGCGGGAACATCGACAGCCCCGCGGAAGCGATCCGCGACATGGTGCCGGAGACGCTCCAGCAGATGTTCGAGAGGCAGGCCGGCCAACTGAGCGACGCGGAGCAGGAAATGCTGGACGCGGCTGCCGCCGCCGGAGAGGCGTTTTCCGTGGCGGCCGTAGCCGCGGCGCTGGGGCGCGACGAGGCCGGGGTGGAATCGCAGTGCGAAGCGCTGGTGCGGCGGCACCTCATTCTGAAACGGGGCGAATCCGTGCGGTTTCCCGATGGCACGGAATCGCCGGGCTATTCGTTCTTACATGCACTCTGCCGCGATGCGCTGTACCGCAGGATTCCGGCCGGACGCCGGTCCCGGCTGCACGAAAAGCTGGGCAAGGCGGAGGAGCGGCTGTTCGCGGCGGACCCGAAACGGGCCGCGGCGCAACTGGCGGGACATTTCGAATTCGCTGCCGACTTTCCTCGCGCGGTCCAGTACCTGAGGCTGGCCGCGGAAGGCGCGGCCGCACGTTATTCCAATCCGGAGGCCGCTCAGTACCTGCAGCGCGCCTTTGGGCTGGTGGAACGGCTGCCCGAGGCCGATCGGGCCCGCTGCCGCATGGACCTGCTCGAGCAGCGGGGACTCATGCGGATGACGGCGTCGGATCTGGCCGGGGCGGCGGCCGATTTTGAGACGCTGACCGAAGAGGCGCGCCAGGCCGGCGCCGGCGAGCGGCGGATTCGCGCACTGCTGGAAGCCGCGGCGCCCCTGCTTTTGTTGGACCACCGGAAAGCCCAGTCCGTCATCGAGGCGGCGAAAGAGGCCCAGACCTCGACCTCGGATCCGATCCTGGGGGCGCTCACCGAGGTCTACCGCGCGTTCTTCGACATCTACCTGTCCGGCTGGAGTCAGGAATCGGCGGATCTCTTGCACGCTTCCGCCCGGCAAGCCGACGCGATTCCGGATCTGCGGTTTCGCAGCCGGATCGCGTGGATGGAAGCAGCGGCGCTGGCCTTCAGCGCGAATTACGCGGCCGCGTGCGAGAAGGCCGAAATGGCGCGCGGATATGCCCGGAAGGCGGGCGTCTTCTTCGACTATTTCGTGGCCACTATGTACCTCAACTGGTCGCTTACCTATCGAGGGGAACTGGGACGGGCCCTGCGCGTCGCCAGAGAAGGCGGTGAACTGGCCCGGCGCAACGGCAGCGTGGTTCCGAGCTTGTGGTTCACGGTCCGGAAGGCGTCGGCCCACCTGGAGGCGTTCGATGCCGAGACCGTTCTCGCCACGTACGAGGAGTTGGTGACCTCTCGGGTTTCTTTGGCGACCCGGCCGGCCAGCTATCCGCAGTTTCTATTTCTTGGGATGGCTCGCCTGGGCGCGGGCGATTACTCCGGCGCTTGGGAGGCGCTCGAGACCATCCGTCGCGTCTGCGACGAAGGCGGCCAGTCCTCGCAAGTACTGTGCCCTCTGCTGGACGCTCAGGCGGAATGCAAGCTCGCGCTCGGGGAGCGGGAAGAAGCGCGCGCACTGGCCGAACGGCTGGTCGAGGTGAGCGCCCGGCGGCATGAGTATAGCTTCACGGCGCGCGGCCGCCGAATCCTGGCGGTGTTGGCCGCCGACGCTGGCGACCTCGCCGCCGCGGCAAGCCACATCGAGGCGGCGCGGGAGGCGCTGGGGCGTTGCGACCTGTCCAGCGCGGAGTGGCGGATCCACGCCACCGCTGCGCACGTATACGCGCAGTCCGGCCATGCTCGCGAGAGTGAAGAGGCCCGCCAACGGAGCCGGCAGGCCGCGCAACGGATCGCCGATTCGCTAGCCGAAGAGCCCGCGCTTCAGCGCTCGTTTCTGGCGCGGGTGAATGCGGAGCTGGCCGGGCGGGCGTCTTCCGCCTGACGCCAGGACCACTCGCGGCGCGGAGTGGGCGTATCGTGCACGAGTGCGCGCATGTACCGGCGAAGCTCCGGCACGTGACTGAACGCGCCTTCCACAGCCAGCCACTCGCGCTGCATCAGCGGCGTCTGCATGGTTCGCCTCATGCCGCGCTCCCAGGGTCGCCAGAGGTCCTGGGAAATGTAACCTCTTCTGTAGAGCAGGTAGACTTCGGCGATGACGTGAAAACACTGCAGGCACGACCTGGTCAGGTCCTCCGTCGGCGGAGGGACCGGCTCGTCGGCGCCGGTCCAGGTTTGGGAGGGCAGCGTGCGCAAGACGTCGTGAAATCGCGCCGAGAATTCGATGAACATCTGCGCGTGCATCTGGCGGCGGTGGCTCCGCAACGTAACGGCCACGCCCAGAAACCCGATCAGGATGGTGCTGAGTTGCGCGATCTGCAGGAAGGTCTCACTGATCATAGGGGCCTCACACGGCCATTAATTCGGCGGTCGGAATCGTCTCCTGTGTCGGTCCTTCGAGGTCTGCCGGCGCGACCCGCGGCGAGTTGGCCTCCCACCATTCCTCCGCCTGTTCGGGCGACCAGGCGGGAACATCGGTCAAGGCCCGCAGGCGGCGCGCCAGCTCGCGCGCGCTTTGAATCCGGCGCGCGGGATCCTTCTCCAGCAACTGCATCACGATGGCTTCGAGACCGGCGGATACGACTCGCCCGCAGCGCTCGTGCATGGTTGCAGGAAGCTCCTGCACGTGCGCGATGGCGTGTCCCGTCGGCGTCTCGGCGTCGAAAACGGTGCAGCCGGTGAGCAGATAGTACGCCGTGCAGCCGAGGCTGTAGAGATCGGCGCGCCCGTCTATGGCCCGGTCGCCCAATGCCGCTTCCGGCGAGAGATATGCCGGAGTCCCCAGAGTGCCGCCCTCCGTCGTCGAGGTACGGCCCGGATCGTCGGGGTGCAAGGTCTTGACCAGGCCGAAATCGAGGACTTTGACGAAATCGTATTCCAGCCCCAGCTTGCCGAGCAGAATATTCCGCGGCTTGATATCCCGGTGTACGAGACCGAGCCGGTGCGCTTCTTCGAGCGATCGCGAAACCTGGTGGAGGATGTGGACCACGCGCCCTTCTTCCATCGGCCCGAACCGGTCCACGAGGACTTCCAGGTCGACGCCCTCGATCAGCTCCATCACGTAATAGAACGCGCCGCACTTCGCCTGCCCGTAATCGTAGAGCGCGACGGTGTGGGGACATCGCAGGCTGGCGGTGACCTGCGCCTCGCGCTCGAATCGCCGCTTCATGAGCCATTCCTGCCGGCCCGTGCTGGACTGCAGCACCTCGGGGCGGATGAGCTTGATGGCCGCGTCGCGCGCGAGCGTCCGGTGCTTCGCGCGCCATACTTCGCCCATGCCGCCGTTGCCGATGCGGTTGGTGAGTACGTAGCTGCCGACGTCCTCGGCGGACTGCTGCTGGATGTAAAACGTCAGCGTGCGCTTGTTGAGCACATACATCCAGATCCCGACCGTAACCAGCGGCAATACCCACACCAGCAAGCGCGTGAGCGGCATCGGCCGGTAGCCGAAGATGCGCAGGTCGATGCCGTAACCGAGCGGCCACATGATCGCGCACAACGCCGCCGCTGTCGCCGATTTCAGGGGAGCGTTCGGGATGAGGCGCCCGCAGAGCATCATCCAGACCGCGGTGACCGACACGCCGATCACGACGGCATTCGGATTCTCATACGCCGCGCCCTCGAAGAGGCCGGCGGCGAGCGCGATCGCAACCTGGAAAATCATTCCGAGGTCAAGCAGCCTGCGCTTGCTGACCCGGCCCGACCGCTGCAACAAAATGAAGCCTACGGACAGAAGAACGACGCACCCCAGCGTGATCCGCATTGCCGGATGCGCCCACGCCGCCGCGAACTCCGGCTGCAGGAGGTGCCTCATCAAGGTCAACGCCACCGACGAGACGGCGCCGATTACACTGACCCAGCCGATCCCGTTGGCGGCGCGCTCCACGATGGCCGTCGGCAGTTGGTAAGCCGCCAGCCGGGTGCATTCGAGTTCTCCGGAAGTTGCTCGTTCGAGTCTCATAAGATTCACCGCTACTTTCGCGGATCCGGAGGGGGGCATGCCAGCATCGATAACAGCAGCGCCGCGATAACCATTCCGAACAGTGATGCGATTACCGGCATGCGGCCTCCTTTACTCCTGCGTGATGGCGTTGGACACGCCGGAATTGATTTCCGCGACCCGCTGCAACTGCTCGATGCGGTTTCGGATGGCGCGCCGGAACCTCTCTGCGTCGGCCGCAGTCGCGCCGCTCGCAATCAGGCCCGATCGCAACTGCTCATCGGTAATCGGCGCCAGGTATTGCAGAATCCAGCGGGCGTCGTCGGTAGTGATGCCTTCGGTGATGTCCCGCGCGTGCTTGCCGCTGTATCCCCACTCGATGGTTCCGTCCTTGACGCCTTTGATGAAGTTCGGCGTCTGCCGCTCATACTCTTCGGCATTCCAGCGGCCGCGTTTGAAGAACCCGCCCCAACTGCCCAGAGTGGAGCCCCAATCCGTCATGGCATAGAGATAAACGGGCGACTGGGCGTCACGCTGGCGAAATACCGCGGTGTTGCTGCCTTCGGCGTCGCGTGCGTCCTTAGCGTCCCAGTTCGAAACGAGCATCATCAGGATGCGAAGCCCGTTCAATTGGCGGGAGTGCAGGAACGGATTGTCGGTCCACGACCATTGGTATTCGTCGGCGTACTGCCAGCGGCGGTCGCGTAGTTTGAATCGCGCCCGCTGGAAAGTTCCGTCCTTGCCGATGAACGGCTTGGCCCGGCGCAGGCCCGAGGTGCCCTCGATTACGCCCGCGGGAACGAAATAGGCCGGCTCGGCCGCGTATCCCGTGGCGTAAAGCAGCCGCGACATGAAGACCTCGGTGTGGACTTCGCCGCCGAACTTGACCGTCCAGGAGCGGCCGCGGGCGTCGCGGACATCCACTTTCGGAGTGGTTCCCCCGAGATTTTCCTTGACGAAACGGAACGGCGGCGCGGGCGCTGCCTGCTCGCCGCCGGGTCCCCAGATCCAATCGGCGCCGGAGATCGCCCGGGGAGCGCGCCACAGGACGAGCTCGCCCTGTGGCGGCGGCGCCGTCCGCTCACCGGCGCCGCAGATTCCCGCTGCAAAAAGAGTGAATACGATGGTTCGAATCATGGTCAATTCCTCCGGAAGCACCGCTTCAAATCGGGCAGGAACTCACGGATGACGTTCGAGCCCAGGTCCGAGGCGATGGTGAATCCAAATCGTGAGGCCGATTCGCCGGCCCCCGATGTACTCGGCGGCTGCCAGGCGTTCGAAATGAACGCCGCGCCGGCGGCGCTGCCGAAGCGTGCCGCGGCGAAAGTCCGCTGCCCGTTGTCGCGGCGCGCCAGGAACGTGCTGGCGACGGCGTACTTCACGCGGCGAAAGAAGCCCTTTTCGCCCGAGGCAAAGTAGCGATCGTCCTCGTGCAACGCGGTCGCGGCCCCGTATTGCAGCGTGCCGCGGATGACGTGTTTGGCGTAGGCGTTGCCGAAGCGCTGGCCGAAGCCTTCGCGGTCCTGGCCCCACTCGGAGGGCGTCTCGCGGAATTGCGAAAACCCGGCGGAAATTGCCGATGTGGCGAGCGCGCCCGGACCGAACGTGCCGGTCAGGTACGTGCGGAGGCGTTCGCTGCGGGTCATCGGCGTGAATTCCGCGCTGGTGGAAGCTTGGTCAACGATTGCGGCGGGCGCGAACGCGGGCGCGGTTTGCGCCAGGGCCGGGCCGGCCGCGGTGATGAGAGCGGCGATAGTGATGGTGATCGGCGTTTTCATAAAGTGCTCCTCAGTTCGATTTCGACTTTCTCTTCTTCGGCAATTTGCCGTTCGGAATCGGCCGCCGGTCGCGGCCATGGGCCTGACGTAAATACTGCGTGTGGAAACCCTGGTGTCCGCCGCACTCGTTCCGCCTGCCACATGTGCCGGCGGTCGTGTGCGGCCATGAAAGCCAGCGACGCTCCCAGGCTGCGCACCAGCGGAAAAATCGGCTCGACAATCAGGATGTGCGGAAGATCGAGCCCGAAGGCGCGGCGGACCGAGTCCGCATAGCGGTCGCGCATCTGGTGGAACTGTTCCACCAGCCAGTCGGGATCGACCGCCGCCGCCGGCAGCGTGACCGGCGGAGCGTCGATGCGATGAGTGACCGGCGGTTCGGCGGACCGCAGGGCCTCGAGTTCCGAACGAACGTATCGGAATCCGCCCGGCGAAACGCGGCCCTCGCGCCGGCCGAGGCCGACGGCCGCATCGATTTTCGGCAGGTACAGGGCCAGGGTCGCGTTGAGGTGGTCCAGGCACTCGGCAATCGACCATCGGCGCGGATCGGGCCGCCAGCGTAACTGCTCGATCGAGAGCGGCAACACCCGCCGCGTAAACCAGCTCTTGCTGGCTTCGACCTGGACCAGGCAGCCGTCGAGATCGATTGCGACGGCGCCTTCCGATTGAAATTCGTAGTTCATAGCTCTTCTGCCGACAGGTTCAGAATACGGGCAGCACCCCTCGGGAGTCGTGAGGATGCGGCGCCTAAACGGTGACCGTTTGGTGATCCGGCAGCAGCGTAATCGTGCCGCTCGCGCCGTCCACCGTAATCCTCTGGCCGTTGACGATCCGGCGCGTCGCGTCCGGTACGCCGACCACGGCTGGAATTCCATACTCGCGGGCGACCACCGCTCCGTGCGAGTTGGCGCCGCCCATCTCCATCACCAGGCCGCCGGCAGTCAGGAAGAGCGGCGTCCAGCCGGGGTCGGTGGACGGAGCCACCAGGATCTCCCCCGGCTCGAGGTGCGCGCCCACGGGGTCGAACATGACGCGCGCGACCCCCGTCACCGATCCTGCCGACGCCGGCGTCCCGGTGAGACCGCCGGCGCCGGCGTTCGCTGTCACGAGGGCTTCCGGTTCCGTGCCGTCCGAGAGCAACACGCGCGGGATGTGGCGCCGGCGCATTTCCATCTCGTACTCCTGGCGGCGCGCGGCGACCCGGGGGCGGACATCGCCTCCGCGAATGGCGGCGCGCACGTCGGCGAAATCGAGAAAGAAGACGTCGCCGGCCCTATCGATTCTCCCCGCTTGCGCGAGCTCCGCGCCGATGCGGGCAATCTCCCGGCGTACCGCGGCCAGCGCCATCACGATGTAGTACTTGGGCATCTCGCGCACTCCTGCCAGCTCCCGCGCGCGGCCGAGAGCAAAGCGAACCAGCGCTGCGCGCAGCCGGCCGCTTTGACGAGCGCGTTGAACGAGGCTCTCGATGACTTTCTCCGCGTCGGCGGCGCCGCGGGCGAAGACCGCGTCCGGAGACAGGCTCCCGTTTTCCAGCCTGAGATAATTCGCCAGCACGCCGAGGATGTGGGTCGGGTCGTCCGACCAGCGGGGCATGCCGATGTCGATCTCGGCAACGGCGCGATGGCCGTACTTCGAGAGGAACGCCGCGACCCCGCGCTGCGCCGGTTCGGGCAGGCGGCCTTCCTGAAAGAGCCGGCACAACTCGGCGGGCGTCGCCGTCAGCATCGCCTCCACGGCGGCTGGATTGGCTCGAAACGCTTCGGCGAGTTTCCACAATTGGAGATCCATCTGGGTCGTGACGTTGTGGGGAACGCCGCGCAATACGGATTGCAATTCCGCCGCATCGGCACCCGCCAGTTTGCCGGCCAGAAGGAGCAAGCCGAATCCGGGCGCTACCGCGGGCGCAGTTCTGGGCAACAATGACACGGTCTCCGTCCGCAGCACCCGCTCCACGAAGTCCAGCCGTTCCGCTCCGGTTGCTCCGATGGGAGCCGCAAGCCGGGCCTGCAACTCCGCGCCGATACGCGTCACGCGGCGGTGGGCGGCGCGAGGCGAAAGCAGCGCCTCGAAAGCGTGCAGCGGCACTCGAAACGGCAGGGCGATGGCGAGCGCGCGCCGTGCAAAGGAGAATCGCGACTTGCGCGTCACGGGCAGTCTTGGGTCGTCGAGCAAGGGCCGCAGAACTGCCGCCGAACGGGCTTCCATAACGTCGAGAAGGCGCGGCAGCACAACGCGTCCAACGGTTCCGTGCAGCGTGCCCGTGACGTCGACGAAGACGCGTTGCGCGGCCTCGGCATAGGCGGGCGGACCGGCAAGCGGGTCGTCGGTCCGGATTCCCATCAGCTCCGCTGCCGCGGATGCCATCTGCCGGAAAGCCGCGAGCCCCATCGGCGTAATCGGACGCTCCAGACCCTGGGCGAGAGTGAAGCACAAATAAACTCGAAGATCCGATGCGTCTTCGCCCGGCCGGATCTCGGGAGTCTGTGCATTGACCGGCTGCGGAAACAGAGTCGTAATCGGACGCGCCTGCGTGAGCCAGAGGCGCCCGCGCGCGTCAATCGCCCATTCGGTATCTTGCGGCGCTCTAAAGTGCGCCTCCACTCTTTGTCCGAGCGCGGCCAGCGAACGCACCTGTTCGTCGGTGAGGCATGCATCCGACGCAGCGAGGCCGTTCTCGACATGGCGAGTGCCTCCGCCTTCCACCGAGCGCACCGAGATGCGCTTGTCGCCGAGGCGCCGCTCGAGGATTTCCCCAGTCAACGGATCGACAACGAAATGATCGGGATTCACCGCGCCCGAGACGACCGCCTCGCCGAGCCCGGGACTCGCATCGATGACGGCCTGTCGCCGGCGGCCGGTCACCGGGTTGGCGGTGAACAGAACGCCCGCGACTTCGGCGTCGACCATTTGCTGAACCACCACCGCCAGCCGGACCACGCGGTGATCGATGCCGTTCGTGGAGCGGTAGACCACCGCGCGGTCGGTCCAGAGAGAGGCCCAGCAACGCCGCACCGCATCTAATACAGCGGCCGCGCCGACGATGTTCAAATAGGTGTCCTGCTGGCCGGCGAAGCTGGCGTTCGGAAGGTCCTCCGCCGTCGCCGACGAGCGCACCGCGACGGGGATGTTGTCGCCCAGCCGCCTGTAGGCGTCCACGATTGCCGCTCCGATCTCTGCCGGCATCGGAGCCGCCACGAACGCCTCGCGCGCCAATCCGGCCAACCGCTCCAACTCGTCGACGCCGGCGCCGTCGAACGCTGCGAGATCGATGCCGGTCGACGCGGCGACTTCTCCATAGGCGGCCGTCGTGACACAGAAGCCTCCAGGCGCCGGCAATCCCGCGCGGATCATGCGGCACAGATTCGCCGCCTTGCCGCCCACAGCGGCGAGGGATATGCATGCGGAACTGGCGAGGTCGACGACAAAGTCGGCCGCGCGTCGGCGCTCTTCTAAGGCCATGCTCGTTTGTACTGGCATCTGTTTCCTCTATTCGTTTTGCTCTCGACAGGATCAGAATACGGGCGGTTGCCGGTCGGAGTCGTGATGCGGCGGCGCCCAAACGGTGACGGATTCGTGATGGATGCCCCTCTCCGCCTCGTGCCCCTTTGCAGAGATAACGCGGCTGAACGTGTCATACCGGATCATTCTGGTATCCGCCGCTTCGCCCGACTGAAGGGCCGCTGCGCGTTCGCGCTTCGTCCCGCTGCCGGACGCGACCAGGTCTGTGGAACGTTTCGGCTCTCGGGCAACGCCGTAATTCCATGGCGGACGGCGGTAGCGCGTGCAGCGCTGCGCGCCGCGGGGCGGGGGGTCCGGGGGCCGGTCGCTACGGGCCCGTCATTTTCGCGTACGCGGAGGCGGTCGGGGAGAGCGCCCGGCGCGCCGGTTGGAGATCCCGAACTCGCGCGCAATGAAAACAGCGACGGTCGCGCGCGACCGTCCGGCAGCGCGAAACGTGCCGGTGCCGGGCGTCGTTACGCCGCCCTGGGCAGAGCGACGGGTCCGACCGTTTCCACTCCGAGGCGGGCTTTGACTTCACGGATGACGTCCGCACTGATTTCCGGCCAGCGGGCCAGCACGTCCGCGGCTCCGAAATCGTATTCGCGAGCCCAGATCTGCGCGCCCTGAGGCAGTTCGATCAGGTTGACGATGATCCGGCGCCGGTCGCCCGATTTCCACACGCACCCGCCGATCACGTGGCTCAGATGGGTCTCCGTCATCGAGTAGCCATGTGCGACCGTCTCCACGCCGTCGACGTTGGTCAGGCCGGCCGTGAGCGACAGGCACAGAGCGCGGCCGCAAAGCTCGCTGTCCGCTGCCGGCGTCAGAAGCTCAAACGGCATCACGACGACACGCCTGCCGCCCTTTGACGGAACCGCCGGCGGCTTGTCCGGGAGCGCCCGGCGGAACAACGGTACGTAGCCGCCCTTGGGCAGCTCGATGATCACTTCCGCGTCGGCCGAACGCGAGGCGCTGTAATATTCCCTCAATTTCCCCCGCAGCCGCCGGGCGTCGTTGCGGACGATAGGATCGAGCGCCGGCTCGAAATCCGGACCGCGGTCAAAAACGCCGACTCCGATGCCGTACTCGCCAAGTTGATGGGCCCGCCCCGCCAGCGTTTCGTCGATGACGTAGGCCAGAAACCGCTGCATCCGCGGGGCGCGCGCAAAGGCCTCGCTGGCCAGAATGGCATCGAGCTGCGCACGGATGTCTTTGGACGTAATTCTCACATCGGCGCTCAGTTGCAGGTTCATAAGTTCCTCAGGCAGACGCGCGGTCCTGCGCGTCCGAAGTCATGCTCTGTTGCAGAAGAGAAACCAACTCCTCGGCGGACCGGAATCGCAGCTCCCGACCCGTGTCGACTTCCTCGAGATGCCCCTCCAAAACCAGGCGAGCCTGGTTGGCCGCGACGGGCGGACGCGAGATCCATAGTACGAACGTTCTTCGATTTTCCACGGCAGTTCCCTCACGCAGCCATTGCCAGCGCCGGACGGACGGTGCGTGCTCCGCAGCGGCAATCGGTCTCGTGCTGGCACTGAATGCACAGCGCCGCCCACGGGACGGCGCCGAGCCGAGCGGGGCTTATGGGTTCCTCGCATCCCAGGCAGATCCCGTAGGTTCCGTCCTCGATACGTCGGAGGGCCGCGCGCGTTTCATAGAGTCTCGCCGATTCGGCTTCGAGGTGTTTAACGGCGAACTCCCGGGCGCTGGCCTCAAGCCGCCGGTCGAACGAGTCGGCGCTGGCTTCGATTCTGATGTTGTCCCGGCGGCGGGTGGACCGGTCGAACTCGATCACCCGGGCTTGCAGGATTTTGCGGTAGTTCTCGATTTGGATCTGAGTCATGCTTGCCTCCACGAGTCGAGAATACGGGGAGAAGGCGTTTGGAGTAGTGATCGAACAGTGATGGTTCGGTGAAATCCGAGAGACCGTCGGGCAAACCGGAAACGCGGAGCATGGTATATGATCAAGCCACCCGCGGGCCGGAAGTGCTCGGGGACGTGGAGTTTAGCGGATGGCCAGCGGCGCAATCCCTGCTCGTACCGGGGCCAATCTCCAGACGGCAGACTATCCGCCGGCGCGTGAAGGCTGGCGAGTCGTCGCGGTCCTGACCACGGTCGGCATTTTCGCCTTCATCGACCGCCAGATCCTGAGCCTGCTGGTCGGTCCGATCCGCCGCGACCTGAACCTCACCGACACCCAGATGAGCCTGCTGTTGGGCTTCAGCTTCGCGTTCTTTTTCACGGTTTTTGCGATTCCTCTGGGGCGGATCGCCGACCGGAAAAGCCGCCGGGCGGTCCTGGGCGCGGGGCTCGCGAGTTGGAGCCTGTGCACCACCATCTGCGGTTTCGCCCGGACCTTCGGCCAGATGTTCCTGCTGCGCGCCGGCGTCGGCATGAGCGAGGCGACGCTAGGTCCGTGCGCGTACTCGATCATCAGCGATTCCTTCCCCGAGGAACGCCGGGCTACCGCGCTCAGCGTGTTCTCCACCAGCATCTGCATCGGTTCGGGGTTGGCGTTTCTGGCGGGGGGTCTGGTGATCCGGTTTGCCGCCGGCCGCGAAACCTGGGAACTCCCGCTCGCCGGGCCGGTGCGCCCGTGGCAATTGGTCCTGATCGAGATCGGCATCGCCGGGCTGCTCTCGACCCTCCTGCTGCTGACAATCCGTGAGCCGCTTCGACGGGAAGCGGCGTCCGGCGGCGCCGTACGGATCCGCGAGGCGATGGCGTATGTCTCCCGCAATCGCAAGACGTTTCTATGCCATCACCTCGGATTTGCGATGGTAGCGATGGCGGTGACGGCCGGAGCCGCCTGGATCCCGGAGCTGTTCCGCCGTAACTTCGGCTGGAGCGCGCCGAAATTCGGCCTCTATTTTGGGATCGAGGCGGCGGTTTTCGGATGCCTCGGCGTCATCGGAGCCGGTCGCATTGCGGACCGCCTGTTCCGCCGCGGGCTGGCCGATGCCAGTCTGCGCGTCGGCGCCTGGATCGCCGGCCTGGGACTGCTCTTCAGCAGCCTGGTGTTCCTGGCGCCCTCCGGCAACATCGCGATCCTATGGCTGGCGTGTGGGGCGGCCATGATGTCGGCGCCGTACGGCGTGGCGGCCGCAGCGCTGCAACAGAGCGTTCCCGGCGAAATTCGAAGCCAGGCCACGGCGCTGTATCTGATCGTTGCCAACCTGCTGGGAGCGGCGACCGGGCCGACGCTGACGGCGGCCCTGACGCAGCACGTTTTCCGGCGCGAGGATTCACTGCCCTACTCTCTATTGCTGGTGCACCTGTTCGGTCTGGGCATCGGGGCCGCGCTGCTATGGGCTGGGCGCGGGCCGTTAATCGAAACGATCAATCGCCTGAAGGACCGGCGGCCGTAGCCGACGCTTCGCTCCCCAAGACTGCGGAAACGTCGCTGGAAGAGAGGAAGGCCTGCCGCAAGCCGGGCCGCGATTCCAATGAGCCGGCCAACGTCCTCAGGACGCCACGGCTGATCTCGAGAGCCCGACGTTCCTGTTCGTCATTTCCGCGGAGACGGTGAATCCGGGCGGCGGTGGCGTGCACGCGCCAGGCGGCGAGCGGCGCCTCGAATCCACGAATCGCCTCGATCGCGTTTTGAACGTCATTTTCGGCACGCGCCACGTCGCCCTCGCGCAACCAAACTTGCGCGCTCATTTCCCAAGCCAGGGCCTGCCAGGTCCGATCGGCATTGCGGAGCGTGACGTCGAGGGCGTGATCGGCTTCGATCCGTGCGCGCCCGATGTCTCCCCGGGCCAGCGATGCCGCCGCCACGTCGATCTGCAACGGCATCAGCCAGTACCAACTCAGAGTAACGCGATGCGCCTCCACGCGATCGCGCAACGCGGTCAACCGTTCGAGCGCCACGTCCACATTCCCGAGCCCGAGTTCGGCGGATGCCGCGATGCGTTGCGCGATGTAGCGCCGGTCCCGCATGAAAGGCGCATCGAGCAACGGCAAGGTCTCGGCGCAGATTTCGAGCGCGCCGCGGTAATCCATCGCCGTGAGGTGCACCCAGGCCTTGAAGACCATCGGCATCAGCATGCGGCGGATGGCTTCATTCTTGCGCGCGTTGGCGATGGCTTCGTCGAGGATATCGAGCGCTTTGCCCCATTCGCCGAGCATCGCCAGGTTGGAGGCAATGAGATCGCGGCCGTGCAGATACCGGACCAGGCGGCCGGCTTCCAGCATCGCGGGCAAACTCTCTTCGGCGCGCGCGCAGCTCTCGCGGTACCGTGTCGACGCCCAGAGCGCATAACTGGAGTCCATGAGAAGGGAGAACAGCGCAAGCCGCGAACCGCCGGCGCGCACGATCTCCAGGAGGCCGGCGACCTCTTCCGCTTTCGCTGCATCCCATCCAAACGCTGACGTACGAACGAGGATCCAGGGCGCTTGGACCGACGCGCGGGCGACCGGGTCTTTCTCATTGGCGAGGACACGTTCCAGCCGTTCCGCCAGCGGCAGACAATCGCGCGCATCCTCGGCGGCACGGACCGAAGAGAGCGCGATCAGCGCGCGCGCTTCGATATCGGCGGCGCCGCAACGCGCGGCCCGATCGGCAAGTTTCTCCAACGACGGAACCAGCTCGCGGATGTCGTGAAAGGCTTGTTGGAGGATGGTGAGGCTATCCAGGGCGCGCACCTCGGCGAGCAGCCGCTGCGATTCGTCGAGATTCGCGGCCGCCTGGATGGCACGGTCGAGGACGGATGCGGCCTCGAGGTAATCGAAACGGCGCCAGGCGTTCTTGGCCGCCAGGAGTAGATATTCGACGACGCGCGGCCAGTCGGCGCACTGCTCGAAGTGGCCGGCCAACTCGGGGGCGACGGGAGAGCGGTCGCCGGCGTGCGCCGCCTCGACGATCTCGCCGAAGCGGCGATGGAGCTTGGCGCGGCGGGCGGGCGCCAGGCGATGGTAGAAGACATTGCGAAAAGCCGCGTGAATAAACTCGTACCCTTGCGCAAACGCGCCGCCGGGCAGCCGCTCGGCGGACGACATCCGCACGATGTGGCTGTACTGCGCCAGATTTTGGCACGCCTGCTCCACATCGCCAGCTTCGAACTCCAGCGCCTGTGCCGTCAGGGACGCCAGGAACACCGGCCCGTAGACGCCGGCGGCTTCCAGGATGAGTTGCTCACGCGCGGAAAGGCGGTCGATGTAAACCTCGATCATCTGGCGCAGTGTGTCCGGGACCGCCGAGCCGACCTGGTCCAGCGGCCTCACCACTTGCCAGGCGGAGCCGTTCAGCCGGACATAGCCGGATTCCAACAGGTGATCGACGACAGTGACGATGAAGAGCGGATTGCCTTCGGTCTGCTTCTCGATCCACTGCGCCAGGCGGCCGGCGGCGGGATCCGGCTCGGCGTCCCCGCCGGCTTCGCGCGCCAGATATTCGGCAATCTCGGCCGCCCCGAACGGCGAGATCGCAATCTCCCGCGCAAGGCGGCGCCCCTTCAGGGCGTGGCTGACCTGCTTCAAAGGATGGCCGGAGAGCACGAGATCGACAGGGCGGTAGGCGCCGATCAGCAGGAGCCTGGCGGGCGAGCGCCGGTGCGCGATGGCGGCGATCAGGTCCACGGTCGAGTGGTCGGCCCAATGAAGATCTTCGAGTAACAGGATCAGCACGCTCTGCTCGGTGAGGCTTTCGAGCGCTTCGCACATCTCGCGGATCATGCGCTCCCGCGTGGCGCCGAGCAGCTCGCGCTGCAAGGTTTGGCGGTGCTCCGGTTTCAGGAGGGCCGGGAGCTGTATCAACCAGGTGGGGGCGTGGGCCTCCAACACCGCGGCGAGCGCCGTAGCGCCGTTGCCGCGCGCCAACTGTCCCATGGCTTCGAGGACGGGGTAGTAAGGCTCCTTCACCATCCCGAAGCCTTCGAGGCATTGACCGCGCGCGAACGAGACGCCGCTCGCGCCGGCCTCCTGAAGGAAGGCCTCGACCAGCGTGGTCTTGCCCATGCCCTGTTCGCCGGTGACAAAGACGATCTGGCGCTCGCCGGAGGATGCTTTCCGCAGACAGCTCCGGAGTTCGTCGAGGGCGGCCGCGCGGCCCACCAGGTTCGTTGGACCCGGTGCGGGCGGCGCGGCGGGAGGCGGCGTGACGCGCTCCGCCGCGGCCGAGTCGTGGACCGGCGCGATGAAGCGATAGCCGCGGCGCGGTACGGTTTCTATGAATAGCGGATCCTTGACACGGTCGCCGAGCGCGGTCCGAATATTCAGAATCTGGCTCTTGAGGACTTCGGGTTGGACGAATGTATCCGGCCAGTGGACTTCCAGCAATTCGTTCTGCGTGACCAGCCGGCCGGCGCGCTGGACCAGGTAGTGCAGGATGTCGAATGCCTTCGGCGGCAAGTGAATGCGCTGATCGCCTCGCCAGAGAGACTGGTCGGCGGCATCCAGACGAAATGGCGCAAACTCCTTCACCCAAACCCTCGGAGGAGTAATTGTCCCAGGATACCCGTTTCGGCGCGGCTGCGGCGCCTCATACCGTATGACACTTCAACGCGCGCGAGCCTGCGGGCAAACTGAAATCGTGATGACGAAGAAATACATAACCGGAGCGCTGAGCGTGGCGCTGGCCGCGGGCGCCGGTCTGGCGCAGGGCGCGGGAAAACAGGCGGTGCTGATGGCGATGGGGGCCAAGGGCAAGCAGATGGCCGCCTATCGCTGGAAGCAGAAGATTACGGTGTTCCGGAGGGGAGCGCCTATGGAGCCGATCGTCGAGGAGATCCGGTTCGACGCCACCGGCCAACCGCAGCACCTCACGCTATCCAAGCCGGCGGAGAAGCGCATGGGACCGATCCGGGCGCGCAAGGCGGCCGAAGTCAAGGACGACATTCAGGACGTGATGCAGCTCGCGCGCCGCTACGCGAGCCCGCAACTGGCGGCGGAGGCCATTCAGAAGGGCGAATTTTGGGAAGGACAAGGCCGCTCTCGTATTCAAGCGCGCGCCATCGTGCTGCCCGCCGACGAGATGACCATCGCGGTCAACGGCGCCAATTGCCTCGTATCCAGGATCGACGTGCAGACCCGATACGAGGGTGCGCCCATAACGATCGCGATCGACTATGAACAGTTGCAGGGCGGCCCTTCGATGATGACGCACATGACGGTCCAGATTCCCAAAGACGACATCGTCGTCAAGGTGGAGTCCTACGACTTAGTGCGCCTGGCCGCCGCAATGGCCCCCTGAACAGATTCGAAAAGGAGAAGCACAAGATGAAACGCATCGGCATCGCCGTCTTCCTGTCTCTGGGCGCGATCGCTTACGCGCAGAACGTCCAGTTCGACTACGACCGCTCGGCGAACTTCAGCGGCTACCGGACCTATCAGTGGGTCCAAACGAAGCGCGCGCCGTCGAGCAATCAGCTTATGGACCAAAACATCAAGCGCGCTGTCGACGAGCAGTTGGCCGGCAAGGGCTTGCAGCGGGTGGAGAGCGGCGGCGACTTACAAGTCGCATACCAGGCGGCGCTCGACCACGAAAAGCAGTTCGAGGGCTGGAACTCGGGTCCTCGGTGGTGGGGCAACGCGCACATCACGTCGTCGACCATCGATATCGGGAAGCTGGTGATCGATTTGTACGATCCCGGCCGGAATCAGCTCGTGTGGCGTGGGGCCGCGGAGAAGACGCTCGACATCAAGAAGGACCCTGACAAGAACTATCAAAGCCTGGAAAGGACGATGGTGAAGCTCTTCAAGAACTACCCGCCTGGAAGCGGAAAGAAGTAGACGTGAATTGCAAAACGGCGCCGCTTTCCAGCACAGTGGGATCCGAAGCTTGGAATTCACGTGACTTGAAGTCGCGG